>Ga0268280_1000090_pt1 | contig 90916 bp, 69 predicted proteins | sample saktaG_9_FD_190139 | JGI IMG/M metagenome (GOLD analysis project Ga0268280, IMG submission 190139) | Saline water microbial communities from Sakinaw Lake, British Columbia, Canada - sak_2011_5_24_40m | ecosystem: Environmental > Aquatic > Non-marine Saline and Alkaline > Saline ...
TTCCTAATCAGGTCGTCAAGTGTAAATAAGTGAGGAAGTGAATCTGCAAACATAAGCGCAACAGAGAAGGTCGTAGTGTCTCCCGCTTTCATGGGAAATGTACTGCAGACGGTATAGAGGCCTGCATTCCATTGAGCTCCTGGATACATATCATAGAACCATTCCTTTGGTGGAATTGAATATTGGAGGTATTTAAGAGAATCTGGTGCTTTATATGAATTGTAAAAAGATAGGGAATCGACTTTGAAAGTGTTCAATTCTGTAGAATTGATTGCACGAATCATAGTTGAAGGCTGTCCAAAGTACGAATTCGGTGTAGCAAGATACGATACGCCAATCGTAGGTGGTGTCGGCGTCGCCCTCCACGAACGGGAAAGGTTTGGGTCATACTGAGGTAATTGGATACCTATTCGATCACCGTTCTGGTTTTGAACGAATCTGTAAATCGTTGGTACATAATATCCTACTCCATAACTCCCTTGCCATTCTTCTCTTCCTATCGGAATCCCTGTTCCGAATCCGATATAACAACTGTCCAACGGAACACCCGATTTGTTAAGTATCTCGTATTCGAACACAACCACACGATCGAGTGGTTTTGAACCCCATGTAGAAATATATAAGCGAACCTCTAATCCCAAGGGACGCCTTACATCTCCTTCAGGAAGGTTATACATACCGGAACGTGAATCTGTATCTTTAAATATTGTGAAAAGGTCCTCCTCAGATGTATAAATTGGAGAATAGAGATGGCGTTCAAGTGGGTCCGCAATATATTTCCTCTTGCCATTCACACGCCGAATTGGATAATCGTTAAAGTTCGTGCCGGAGATATCTGTGCCGGTGCTGTCATAGTCTAAGCTTGAATAGACGATATAATCGTTGTTCAGTACATAACGGCTGCCGGGAAGAGCAGAAAGAGAGTCGTATGCGGCAAAGGGATCACCAATCCTTCCAGGTACAGTTTGGGCAAATGCTTCAAGAGGGCCACCTCTCGTAGCTACGTCTTCGAAGTTAGCTCCCGAAATAGAGGCTATACCATTCTTCTTTGCCATGAACACAAAACCTGTATTTCCGCTATGAGGAATAAGATGAAAAGAACCCCGGGGCCAAAATCCTACCAGTGTAGAATTAAGCCCATTGTAAAATTGTCCGTCACCATACAATCCCCCTGAGTTCATAATGCCGAATTCAAAGCTGCTGAGACGGCTAATACGATAGAATATATCGGATTTTGTAAATTGCGCCGAGAGGTTACTTGTTGTGAGGAGAGAGAAAAAGGAGACGACAAATATATAATTAAGGATACTCTGCAAAATAGTAACTAAAAGAAGTGGGTCGGGGGGGGGATTGGTCTTCGAATATGATAATCTGAAATTCTCATCTTTGACCCATAGGAAAAAAATCGAGACATATCATTGCCCAATATTAACCTAAACAAATACTGAGCTATTATCAATAGTATGTCCTTCCATTGAACTTCCTGACTGTGTTCGCTATATTGACACGGCATTCATTTGGAAACTCGTGTGATAAAACCCATCAAAGCGCTCGGTCAGCATTACCTGAGAGATGAGAACGTTCTTCATAAGATTACGGAGAGCCTACATCTTCGGGAGGGGGCTGTTGTGGTAGAAATCGGTCCCGGTCAGGGAGCGTTGTCAAAGCATCTTGCAGCACAGCCGATCACGCTCATTGGGATTGAAATTGATGAACGGGCGATTGGACTACTCCAGCAAACCCTCGGCGATAAAATCACGCTTCTTCATGGAAACGTGCTGGATGTTCATCTTCATGAAATAGCGGAACAACAGAAAAAGAAGCTCCGGGTAGTGGGTAATATTCCGTATTACCTGACCAGTGATATTCTCTTCTGGCTTTTTGATGCGCGCACCGTGGTGACCGATGCAACATTGATGATGCAGTTTGAAGTAGCCAGGAGATTGGTTGCTCCGCCGCGAAACAAGGAATACGGTATTCTTTCGATCTTCACACAATTCTATACCGAGTGTGAGATGCTTTTCAAAGTGTCGCCGAATTGTTTTTTCCCGAAACCGGAGGTAGATTCTGCCATTGTGCGGTTGAATTTTAAGGATCGATTGCCTCCATGCGATGAAATGCTCTTTCGTACGATCGTCCGCGGGACCTTCGGCAAACGGCGGAAAACTCTTCGGAATGGATTGAAATCGTTGGGGTATGAGAGTGATCTCCTTGATCAGATCTCGTTCGATATAACCCGGAGACCGGAGGAATTGAGTGTTGAGGAATTTGTGGACCTGAGCAAAAGAATAAAGGAAAAGGTAAATTCAAAATCCTAAATCTTAAAATAGGGACCAAAATATAAATTCAAAATACTAAATCCTAAATTACAAACAAAACTCAAAGAAATAAATTCCAAATTCTACGACTCAAAATACGAACCAAATTAAAAATTCGAAATACTGAATCCTAAAATTAATCCCATGGGAAAAGAGACAAATTCAAAGAAGTATGATCTAGAGGAACGTACTCTCGTATTTACTAAAAGAGTTATTCAGCTGGTTAATGCTGTTCCGCAAACCCTCGCAAATAGAGAAATTGCCAAACAACTTACTCGTTCAGCAGAATCGGTCGGGGCAAATTACATAGAAGCGAATGAATCTCTTGGGAAGAAGGATTTTCTCTATCATATCCGCATTTCCCGAAAAGAAGCAAAGGAAAGCAGATATTGGTTCCAGCTTCTTGAATGTCCAGAGGCTTTGATCCCGGAGCGAATCTCACTCATTCAGGAAGCCCTGGAATTAATGCGGATCTTCGGTGCGATCGTGGAAAAAACAAGACAAAAATCAATATCTTATCAATAACTCTCTCTTTTGAATTTCGATATTCGTGCTTAGAATTTTAATATGACCATCCGAAAACATCTTTCCCGTCTTTCTCCCGTGGACGTTGTGTCCATCATCTTTCTTCTTTTTCTCATAGGACTCAACCTTATCTTCTTTCAAAGAGTCACTCAGTGGCTGGAGATCGTGGTCGTGGATTGTGCTGCCATTGCCATCATTTTCACGCTGGCCTATTGGGCGGAAACAAAGAAGACAAGGCTGTTCATCGGGCTTCATCGCTTGTATGCCTATCCGATTATTCTCTTCGTCTTCAAAGAAATCTATCTTATGGTGCACCCGATCCATCCGATAGACTATGACTCCCTTTTTATTGCTGTCGATCATGCATTCTTCGGTGTCAACCCGACACAATGGATCATGCAGTTCGCGAATCCGGTGCTCACCGAGATATTTCAAACCGCCTATTTTTCATATTACATACTGTTTATCATGCTTGGCGTGGAATTGTATCGCAACTACACGATAGAAGAGTTCGATCACGGTGCATTCCTTGTCGTCTATGGCTTCTATCTTTCTTATCTCGGGTATTTTCTCCTGCCGGCCATCGGACCGAGATTTACGCTTCACGATTTCTCTGCGCTGAACACGGAATTACCCGGACTCTTTTTTACGTCATGGATGAGAGATTTTGTCAACGCAGGCGAATCCATTTCGTTTAGCATGGCGAATGCAGCAGAACTTGTTCAGCGCGATGTTTTTCCGAGCGGTCACACTCAGTTGACACTCATTGTTGTCTATCTCGGTCATTTCTATAAACTCAAAACGCGCTGGATCATGACTGTTCTTGCTGTCCTGCTTATTTTGGGCACCATTTATCTCCGCTATCATTATGTCATTGATCTTGTCGGGGGTGCATTGTTCTTTGTATTGACTATTTGGAGCGGGAAGAAGATCCAAAAATGGTGGGGGAATCAGGGAGAAGGGAAAAAGTAAAAAGTGAGATATGAAAACCATAGTGAAAAAATTTCAAAAACAAAAAATTCAATATCCGTGATAACGCATTGTTTGCCAAACTTGCACCTCCGAAGAAAAACAAATACGTTTTTACAGCAACTATTGTTCCGGATTGAACGTAAACTTACAAAAATACTATGACACACGAACAAATTCTCTCAGAACTTGAGCATCTTGCCTCCAACTCCAGAATCTCCATTCGGTATGAAAAAGGGGATTTTGACGGTGGTTTCTGTGTTCTCAAAGCGGAACGCCTCATCGTCATCAACAAGCGTCTGGCACCTGCCCGACGAAGTTCCGTTCTTGCGCGGGGGCTGGCAGAAGTTGGAATTGACGAGATCTATCTGAAACCAGCCGTGCGTGAATATATCGAGGATGAACTCGCACGTGCAATAAAATCGTAAGTGGACAGTTTGTTTATTCCTTGAACAGTGAAAGAACAGACGTCATGGAAAAAATAAAACCGCTTCTCCCGTTCTTCGGTATTCTCCTCCTCTCCCTTGTCATTATCATCATCTTCTTTCGGGATACGCACAACTACGCCGGACTTTCGCTTCCGCTGGATGCGGAAGGGATTACCACTCGATCAGAAGCGATTCTGGATGAATGGAAGATCGATCGTTCAGGCATACAGTCCGAAACAAGGCTCCTCATCGACCGGATGCTTGTCGTGCAAATCCAGGAACAGTTTGGTCTCCGCGAAGCGAATAGACTTCAGCGCGACAGCATCTCCGGTGTCTCATGGGAAGTTCGCTGGCGGCAAAAACATTCGGTTATCGAATTTAGCTCCGGAAAAAGAGATGCCGAGGAACTCGCGGATATCCTGAAGGGGGAAATGAATTTCACATTTGATGAACGGGGGAGAATGAAAGAGTTCACGAGGAAGATCGGCGACAGCGTACGGCTTCCCAGTCTCTCCTCGGCTGAAGCGAAACTGCGCGCCTATACATTTCTCAAGCGGTATACTACGGTCGCCAATCTTATCGGCGACACTTCAGCGATACAAGCAGAGAAACACATCCAGCAGCCGCACCGCGATGATCATGAGTTCCAATGGATCGCACGGCAGCCTGTTACAGGAAACCCGCTCGAGATCAAGGTCGGTTTTGCCGGAAATCTACTGACTCAGTATAAGGTCACTGCGAAGGTCCCTGCGGAATATTCTTCGTTCGAAGACCGAAAAGTGATGAAATATGCGGAAGCAATCCTCATCGTCCTCTTCGGTATTGCGATCATTATTGTCGCGTTCCAGCGTATCCGTTCATTTGAAATCGGTTTCGGGCTTGCTATCCTCATGGGGATACTCACCGGCATCGTCTACGCTGCGGAGTTTTATTTTGAGACCACCGGACTTTCCGGCTGGGAGATGCTCCTGCCGCTGATCATGATCCCGATATTTACCGGCGGATTCCTCGTTGTGCTCTGGGCAATTGGCGAATCCCTTCTCCGTGAGGTCTGGAAAGAAAAGTTCGCTTCCTTTGATCTCTTATCAAAACGGTATCTCGTTCACTCACATATCGGACAGACCATCATCAGAGGAATGGTGATGGGTGCGGCAACCGTGGCGGCCTGGCTCGTTCTGGTCAACGTTGTCAATTTGCGATATTCACTCTATATGGTTCCGGAAAATTCTCCGGCGGTCATCAAAGTCTTCGGCTCACCGATGCCATGGGTGTATGTGCTGGCTCACGGGTTTTTCACGAACATCTACTTGTTCACGTTCTTGCTGCTCTTCGGGATGTCCCTCCTGCGCCGATATATCCGGTCCGGGTATCTTTTGGTCGGAACGGGTGCCCTTGTCATGGCAATTCTCACGATGCGCGATCTTGGACCTGAGCTTCCAGCATTAGGCATCCAATTTCTTGTCTCGTTCCTGGTGGTCTGGACGTTCTATCGCTATGATGCATTAGCCGCGCTGACCGCGCTTATCACGGCAAGCGCCATACAGGAGATTGGGGGGCTCTTCGCTTCGGGGAACCCGACGTTTCTTATCCATGCATGGACTGCGACAGGTTGTTTCTCCGGTGTACTGATCTTTTCCTTTGTGAGTTTGTTCAGGAAACAGGAGATCACCAATTTCGATGACATTGCTCCGGCCTTTGCCAGACATATCACAGAACGTCAGCGGCTGCAGCAGGAGTTGGAAATCGCGCGTTCAGTGCAGATGAGCTTCCTGCCGAAATACGATCCTTCGATACCTGAATTTGATATTTGTTCTCGCTGCACACCCGCTCTTGAAGTGGGGGGAGATTATTATGACTTCATCGAAATGGAAGGGAAGAAGCTTGCTGTCGCTGTGGGAGATGTCTCCGGGAAGGGGACGCCGGCGGCGTTCTTTATGACGCTGACCAAAGGATTCCTTCGTGCCCTTGCGCATGTGTCGGACTCGCCGGCAAAAATTCTCACACAGGTGAATCATCTTTTTTATGAAAATGTCAACCGCGGGATCTTCATCAGCATGATATATGGTGTTTTTGATATTGCTCAAAGAACCTTAACTGTTGCACGTGCCGGACACAACCCGGTCATTATGCGGAAATCACAGGCTGACGACGTGCAGATTGTGAGCCCGGCCGGCCTTGCACTGGGACTCGATCCCGGGCCCAAATTTGCCGCATCCATTGAAGAGGTTGTTGTGGAGTACCATCCCGGTGATCTGTTCATTTTCTACACAGACGGATTTACGGAGGCGATGAATAAGAGCAGCGAGGAATACGGCGAAGAACGCTTGTCGAGGGCCGTTGAAAAACTTTCGCCGGGTTCGGCCTCCGAAATCCTCGAAGGGATCTTTTCTGAAATGAAATCGTTTGTCGGCAAGACCCAGCAGCACGACGATATGACGATCGTAGTCGTGAAAATCAAATAGTAATCGTCATATACAGGAAGTGTTATCGGCGGGAACTCCCTTTCCCCTTTGACTTTTTCATTGCTTTACCTTATTCTATCTCCTGTAATCCAATTCCTGACTTCTCGTTTTCTATCTATATTAGATCGTAGGAGAACATTATGCGCATTCTCATCATCAACGGCCCGAATCTGGATATTCTCGGCAAACGCGAACCGGAAATCTATGGTACTTTGACCCTATGGGATATTGAAAATCGGTTAAAGGAAAAATATCCAAAAGCAAAGTTCGAGTTCTTCCAGTCCAACAGCGAAGGCGCCATAATCGATGCGTTGCATAAAGGCCTCGATCCCACCATCGATGGAGTGGTGCTGAATCCTGGGGCGCTGACGCATTATTCCTATGCCGTCCGTGATGCCGTTGCTGCGCTGAAAGCACCGGTGATTGAAGTACACTTGAGTAACGTCCATGCGCGGGAAGAATTCCGCCGGCAGTCTGTGATTGCACCGGTGTGCAAGGGCGTTATCACTGGATTCGGCGCACGAAGTTACGAACTCGCTGTGGATGTTATCCTTGAGCAACGATAATTCACTGTTTCCTGATCACTCATGACTGACTGCTGACTTCATTATGATCAAGGCTGTTATCTTCGACTTAGACAACACGCTTGTAGATTTTATGCTGATGAAGCGGCAGGCGATCGACGCTGCTATCAATGCCATGCGCGATGCAGGGCTGAAACTCTCCACGGAGGAAATCCGCAAGAGTATTGATGAGATTTATAATGAACGCGGGATGGAATTTCAAAAAGTGTTCGACGAATTGATGTACCGCGAATTCAGCAAAGTGGACTACAAGATTCTTTCTGCCGGTGTCATCGCGTATCGGCGTGCACGCGAGGCTGCTCTCGTTCCGTACCCCCACGTGACGATGACACTCATCCAGCTGACCAAGATGCATATCAAACTCGGCGTGGTGTCCGATGCGCCCGCGAAGGAAGCATGGCTTCGACTGTGCTATCTCAACTTCCATCATCTCTTCGATGCCGTCGTGACATTTGAAGATACCGGTGTTCGCAAACCAAACCCTGAGCCGTTCAGAAAAATCCTGGACTTGCTTGATATACAACCGGCAGAAGCGGTCATGGTGGGCGACTGGGCCGAGCGCGACGTGGTCGGGGCATCGCAAGTCGGGATGAAAACGATCTTTGCGCGCTATGGCAACACGTTCGGCACGGAAAATTCTCATGCGGACTACGACATTGATGACATCAAACAGGTGATCGACATCGTGAAAGAACATAACGAGAAAGAATAGCGATGGGAAAAATTCAAGGTGTCGGTATCGATGTAGTGGACGTGGAACGGATGAAAGAGGTGCTGGAGAAACAGGGACAGGTGTTTCTCAATAAAGTGTTCAGCGATATGGAAGTGACGTACTGTAAAACAAGAAAAAAATCGTACATCCATTTCGCCGCACGGTTTGCCGCCAAGGAAGCCGTTGCGAAAGCCATGCGCACCGGATGGAGCGGAGCATTCCACTGGAGGGATATCGAAGTCGTCAACGATCAATCCGGGGCTCCTCACATTCTTCTTTCACGCGGAGTTGCCAAGGCGCTGGAACAATGCCACGTGCATCTTTCACTTTCTCATACCGACAATACCGTCGTTGCCCTTGTGGTGCTGGAAAGTAAAAAATAGTATTCCTCTTTAATACGTATGGATTGTTCGGCCATATAACCTCGGAAAGATGTCAAAAATTCCGAAGAATCCCATTCTTCATTACAAACCAATGAAAATCAGCACGATGATGTTACTTGTTGAAAGAGCAGAAGGCATCTCTCTTTTTTCAGGTATTCTTCATGTATTTACCCCACAAAAATATGAATCGTATGCTGATATCGGTGGAACGACAACTAAAATTTGGAGGGTGATATGTCACTGTTAAAAGAATTCAAATCGTTTGCGATGCGAGGAAATGTCGTCGATATGGCTGTCGGTATCATCATCGGCGCTTCATTTGGGAAGATTGTCAGTTCGCTTGTCAATGATGTGATCATGCCCCCTGTCGGCGTGCTCATTGGCGGAATGGACTTCAGCAGTCTTTCGGTCCGTCTCATGACTGCGACTGCTGATCATCCGGCTGTGGTGATGAAGTACGGTTTGTTCATCAATATGATCATCGATTTTCTCATTGTCGCATTTGCTATATTCATGATTATCCAGGGTATGAATCGGTTGATGAAAAAACAAGAAGCGGCTCCTGTTGCTGCAACAACAAAAGAATGTCCGGAATGTCTCATGACCATCCCTCTGAAAGCATCTCGATGCGGTCATTGTACAACGACGTTGAAGTAATATTTATCCACTCACTCGGAAAGAAACCTATGAGAACTCTACAAATATTGATACCCCTGTTGTTCGTCAGTTTTGCGATTGCACAGGTGCAGCCGCCAACCCCGGTGCAAGTCGCAGTGACATCACCGTGGGCACATACCTTGATCATGAGCGCAAATATCACACAGATTTCCTTCACTGACTGGGCACAAGGAGGAGAGAACGCCCTCGCGTATGCATTATTCCTGGAGGGTAAGTCATCGTACTCACAAGGTGTTGTAGACTTGGTGAACAGCTTCAAGTTCGGTTTCGGGCAGGCAAAGCTCGGTTCGCAGGGGATCCGCAAAACAGATGACAAGATCGATCTTGAAAGTGTTCTGACCTACAAAATGGGGACGTATGTAAATCCGTACGCTTCTGCGTCGTTGAAGACGCAATTTGCAGAGGGTGTGACGTACGATACGGCAGGGAATGCTACACCGGTCTCCAACTTCTTCGATCCTGCCTACATCACACAATCCGTTGGTGTCGGTTATCAGCCGATACACGAAGTGAAAACGCGGCTTGGTGTCGGTATACGCGAGATCGTGACAAAAACGTATACAGCGTATTCGGATGGGAAAAAGGTGGAAGTGGACGGCGGGTTTGAGTCGATCACAGAAGTTGGATGGACAGTGATGGAGAATGTCGTCCTGAATTCGAAGCTGGAACTCTTTGCTCCGCTCAAGACATTGGACCAGATGCTGGTCCGGAGTGATAATACACTGGCGGCAAAAGTGAACAAGTTTCTTTCGGTGAACTTTAATGTTCAGCTTTTAAACGATCCTAAGGTGCAGGCACGTACACAAGTGAAGCAGACCCTGGCAGTCAGTTTCAGTTACAATCTCATGTAGAACGAGGTCGGTGTTTGGTCATGCGAGGCCTGCGTGCTTAAGTGGATTGCAGACACCTTTGTATGCAGGAATTTCGGTATTCGTGATTCCGGTGGGGATCGAACTTTCTCCCTTTTTTACTCATAGATCTGTAGAATTTCAGCCCCCCGATAGTAATGATTCAAAATCTCACGGAATCCTTTTCTCACCAATGCGAGGGCGATCGCACCCGATTGACACATTCCTACGCCATGGCCCCAACCTGCGCCCGAGATGAGAAAGGCCGTCGGACTCCCTGGGGCTCCTTCCGGATCAAGGATAATGCACGAGCTCCGAAGCGGCGGATTCCAGATCTGGCGGAACTCCAGCTGATCGTTCACGCGGTACGATCCACGCGTGCCGATAAACACTGCCTTGAGGATTCGTCCGGAGACGCCCCTCTCAAGGGAATCGATCTTGAGAACTCGTCCGATGTCTTTCTTTTTTGCGATCCACATAGAGAGTGTGTCGATCGAGGTCTGTATTTTCCATCGGAAATATTTTCGGTTCCATTCGGAAAGTCCGGGAGTGTGTTTCGGATTGCAGTTCACGTTTGGATCTCCGGAAAGCCAGGCGCGAAGCCGTTGTTCAGTGCTGAGATTCTGATATATGTCATTATCGCAATCGGGGTGTCCGCTCCAGTACGGTTTCGGGCCGCTACGCTGCGGCCAAATGTTCTCGATATCCTCAGAGAAACCGCCGCAGTTGGAAGCGTAATACGCATTGATCGGAGTTCCATGGTCCGAGAGTATTAGGCCATGTGTTTCTTCTACTGCCTGCATGATGGCAGAGGTGCGTTTTGCGATTCCTCCGTAAACCTGGCATTCCACATCAGAGCAAATATCGTAATGATCGCCGTGATACATCCCTTTGTTAAGGGCTACGATAGTTTCAGAGCGGGCTGCGACTGCCTGAGCTTTGAGCGCCTCAAGCGGCGAATCGGTACCTATTTCATACGGGACAACACCGCATAAATATTGTTCGAGAGGAAGTTCGAGGATGACGGAGAGCTTCCGGTCTTGGGTCACACGGATCTCCAAACGGCCTTCATAGTACCGATCCTCTTTGCTTTCCCACCACCATCCGATGCCGTATGGTACGCCTTCAATTTTTATAACGCTATCATCAAGATATCCCTCCAAGAGAATGAGTGTATCCTGTAGAATTTCCGAATCGTTGATGGTGAGCAGGACTTGATCTCGCACGACTTCTGCCTTGATGGATTTCTTTGTGGGCAGATGGATCTCTGTCTGTGCGCACCAATCAGTTTGAGGAACAAGAACCACCCGATCGAGCGAATGAAGAATTCTCACACGGACACTGGGTTCCTGTCCATAACTCACAGCAGAACAAAGAACAGCAAGGAACGATACAAAGAATATTATGCGGTGACAGGAGATGATCATGGAATTTGGATTTCTTTTGAATGCATAGATATTCTCAAAGTGATGGTAAAATATAGGGAAAACAATGTTCACATGGGAAACCGGTTCATTCTCCGTCGTTCCCGAATCATATAGTTGATGTTTCCAGTAATGACTGAAAGTTCGTATCTTTTCTTTCTTTTCGGAGAATATGTTGAGTGAATACCGGTATCATCCCGACGGAGCGTATCTCAAAACAGATATCTATTTCTAACGGCAGGGAGAATTTTCTCAACGTACATAGGGCACAACGCAAGAATACTCTGCATTATTTCTTCATGCATCCCTCGAACCTTTTTTGTATACTATACCCATTATTCCAATCGTCCAACTCTTTCGAAAGTATACCATGGACAAACGCATCATTCTTTCCGCCATGCTGGTGTTTGTAGCTTCTCTTTCATTCAGCCAGCCCAAAGTGCAGGATCCTTTGGTTGCCCACATTGACTCGACCGTCAAACCGGGAGATGATTTTTTTCTCTTTGCCAACGGGAAATGGTTCAGGGAAAACCCGATTCCGGCAAGCGAGCCGAGCAACGGACTCTGGCAGATCATTCAGGATACGATCAATGCACAAATCCGCAATGTCTGCGAATCCTCCGCCTCAATAAAGGATGCACCGAAAGGAAGCAACAAGCAGAAGATTGGCGACTTTTTCAGAACAGGGATGGACAGCATCGCTCTTAACAAACGGGGGATCGCTGATCTGAAAGACGATCTTGCAATGATCGATGGTATTCAGGATATGAAGGGGGTTGTCAAAGCTGCAGCGTATCTTCACAAAGTTGCAGGCGCTCCGTTATTCCGTTTCGGCGTAGGTCAGGATGACCGGATCAGCAGCAAGAATGCGGTTTTCATCAGCCAGGGGGGCATAAGTCTTCCCAACCGCAGGTTCTATTTTGACTCCGAAGAACGCGCGGTTAAAATCCGCCAGAAATTTATGGAACATCTCGGAAACATGTTCAAGATTCTCGGATATGATGATGCCAGGTCGAAACAAAGCGCTGAGAATGTGATGAAGCTGGAAACCGCGATTGCACAAACTTCCCGCAAACTGGAAGACACTCGTGACCCGATCAAGAATTACAATAAGATTTCATTCAAACAACTGACGGAAACCGCTCCCAATTTCGAATGGACGCTGTTCACTCAAAACACCGGTCTGCAGAATGTGGATACGGTGATCGTCGGTCAGCCGGAATTTCTGACGGCACTGAACGGATATCTCACATCGTTTCCGCTGGAGGATTGGAAAAATTATCTCAAGTATCACCTTGTGAGCAATCTTGCCCGTTATCTGGACGATAAGACCTCTAGGGAGAATTTCAACTTCTACTCCACAGTCTTGCGCGGAGTACCGGAGCCGAAACCGCGATGGAAAAGGGTCGTAGAACAGACAGACCGTTCGCTCGGCGAGTTGATAGGGCAGGTGTATGTTGCCGAATATCTGCCGAAGGGGACAAAAGAAAAACTTCTGGAGATCGGGAATGCCATCAAAGAGGTCTATGCAGAACGGATTAGGAAACTCGATTGGATGAGCGACGCGACGAAAGTGAAAGCACTGAAGAAACTCAGCACGATTATCATGAAAGTCGGGTATCCGGACAAGTGGAAAGATCTCAGCGCTATGCAGATCGACCGTTCTTCGTACGTCAGGAATGTCATGAGTGCGAATGCGTGGGGATTTACCTATATGATCTCGAAGTTCGGCAAGCCGGTCGACCGGACCGAATGGGACATGCAGCCGCAAACCTATAATGCCTATTACAATCCTTCGAATAACGAAATTTGTGTTCCCGGCTGCAACATTATCGTCCCGGGATTTGAACGGACGCTGGCAGACGATGCAATTCTGTATTCGATCATCGGCGGTTCTACATTCGGGCACGAAATCACACACGGCTTTGATGATCAGGGATGCCAGTATGACGAACAGGGCAATCTGAACAACTGGTGGACCAGCGAGGACAGCACGAAATTCTTCACGAAAACAAAAATGATTGTCGAACAGTTTAACGGCTACATTGCCGTGGACAGTCTCCATATCAACGGTGACCAGACGCAGGGAGAAAATATTGCCGACCTCGCCGGTGTCATGATGGGGTATGAAGCATTGAAAGGGACGAAGCAGTTCAAGAACAATGAGATCATTGCAGGCTTGAATCCGAGCCAGCGCTTCTTCCTCGCGTATGGATTTGCGTGGATGATCAACATGCGTCCCGAAGGAATTGCGAGTCAGGTGAAGAGCGATGTGCATTCACCGGCGAAATTCCGCGTGAACGGACCGCTCGCAGATATCCCGGAGTTTTATATAACCTTCGGAGTCAAAGAAGGAGATGCTCTCTGGCGTCCTGAGAATATGCGTGTAAAGATCTGGTGAGAGACGGTTTCTGCGATTGTCAAAAGATATCGGTGAACACAACTGTCCGGTTGACGTATGAAACAAATTCCGTACCGATGAAGTTTTATTGAACAATTTCTAAAAACACTTGAGCACACACTGTGTTTCCGAATTGAAATCGAAACCGCTTCAAAATGATTGTATCACTCATGTTGACAATGCTTTACAGGAATTATGAATTATCTCAGCCGGACAGTCATGATCGGTGAATAATATTGACAATTCAGTTGTCAATGGATCAATGATGATTGAAAAGGTGAACAATGAATGCACCTCCATCTATTCATCAACATGACAATCGATGCATAACATGTATACTTCCAGCTCATTATCCTGGAATAACATTGAATCGTCAAGGAGTCTGCTCGTTGTGCGAGAATTATCAACCTCAGACCTATCTTGGCATCGATGAACTCAAAAAAGATATTGATGCTCTTCTTCAGCGTCATCCGAAAAGACAGTACGATTGTGTCGTTGGCGTCAGCGGGGGAAGAGACAGTACCTATACACTGCACCTTTTAAAAAAGGAATTTCGCCTCAACATTTTGGCTTTTTTTGTGGATCATGGCTATATACCTGATCATACAAAGCAGAACGTTGAATCCATCACACAAACACTTGGTATCAAACTTGTTGTCAAGAGACACACGAAACTTGAGCATTGTTTTCCCCGCCAATTTAAAGCCTGGTGTAAGAATCCCAACCCACAGACTATTTCAACATTTTGTATGGGGTGCAAATCTTCAATCATCCAGTCGTTTTACAAGTACTCCATTCAATATCAGGCGCCACTGCTTGTGCTGGGGTGGACACCATTTGAGGGTGCGCGGTATAAGATGAATCTTATGAAGCTGAACCCCTCTTCGAAAAGTATGTGGTCATATATCGGCGGCTACATGAAAGAGGTCGCCGCTAATCCGTCGTTGATGCAGAATCCCCGATGCACCTGGATGCAATTCAATGAATTCATGACTTTCTATGGCCCCTACAAACCTTTGCTGAATTTGCTGTATCAGAAAACGGAAATGAAGCCGTTCCAAAAGCATATTCATTGGATTGAAAAGGATATTGTGAATGTTATCACGAAGGAATACTCGTGGAAAAACTTCCAGGGAATGACATCGACATGGAGGGGAGATTGCTATTTGGGTCCAATACGGCAAAAGCTCTATAAGACATTCCTCGGCTATAATGATAAAACCCCGCACCTGAGCGATTTGATTCGAGACGGACAGCTGACACGCTCAGAAGCCCTCGAGCGAGTCCAAAAAGAAGAGGATGTTCCGGATGAAGTATTGCAGGAGTGCTGTAAGAAAGCCGGCATCAGCGATACTCTATTGATGGAAATGAGTATTTCGGGAAAGAATCAAACAACGTCATTGAGAAAGAACAATCCTGGGTGAGGCGAAGGAGTTCACCGTCTCGTTGTGGACAAAAAGGAGTGATACTAGACCTCAGAGAATCATTTTTTTTGAACCCCGGGTGAACGCTGAATTGAATCTCACCAAGTCCAAAAAACTTGCTCTTGGATTGAGTTATTGCGCCGCTTTCGGACTCGATGAACAGAATAATAACATCGCAAGATCCAAAGTGACGAACAAAGATTTGAGCGGTGTGAATATCACTCTTGGTATGAAGTTTGGGGAATACTAAAAGAGGGAAGGTTGTACCGGAGATGAATAAAGATACCGAGAAGACCAGAACACAAAGCGCTCTCTTTCTGGCAGGCATTCTGCTCCTGCTGGTAAAATCAGAATATTATTGGAAGCAGATCGTCGGATTAGTCCCGCTCGTTGTGAACATTGCGATTGTTCTTCTTGCCCTCGCGGTGGGAATCATGATTGTTGTTTCTGTGAGCCGGATCTATCAGGAGCGAACATCGCTGTATGCGAGAATGTTCATTCCCGCTGGAATCTATCTGTTCGGCATTCTTGCGTCGTTCACGGATCCATTCCATGTGAGCGCCGAGAGTGTCCAGAGCCGGATTGTGCTGAAGGGGCACTATACCGCAATTACGAATTCTGCAACCATTACATTCCGGCACAACGGTTGCGTCGAATTTGAAGGAAATGGTTTTTTGGGATATACATACTTTTACGCGGGGAAATGGACCCAGCATGGCGACACCCTGATAACGCTTTTTGCAGAGGGCGACCCGATTCCCTGGGGAAACCACCTGATTCTTTTTAGAGAGCGTCAGATGCTGCTTCCCTTCGACAGCGTTGCGCTGCTTCAACAATTCCCCGGCTTCCTCCTTGATGGTGAGAAAGCCGATAGTCAGTTTATTCTTCAGGACAAACAAATAATTTAGGAAAGACTGTACAGAATAGAAAAGAGGTAACAATACAACGGAGGGATCCATGAATCGAACCTTACTGCTTCTTGTGCTCTTTATTGTGGTCGTCTGTTGCAGCGGGGCGGTCGGAATTCTAGTGTATAAAAGTATCACCGAGAGCTCAAGATCGGAACATCAGCTTTCCGTAGAGAAGATTGAGCGGATGGGAAAACTGGAATTAGTGAAAGTGAATATCAAGGACGTTCTGGAGCAGACAAAGGAACGTCCGCTCTTCCTGCCCAATGCGAAAGCAGTCCTTATTGTTGCCGGTGAAGTGTTCGCAGGGATAGATCTGGAAAAAGTGAAGAAGGAAGATATCGTGGATTCCGGGACAAAAGTCACTGTGACACTTCCCAAACCGGAAATCCTGATATCCAGGATTAACCACGAAAAATCGAGAGTTTACAATGTGCGATGGGGAATGTTTTCTACAGCGAGGTTGGTCGATGATGCCTATAAAAATGCTGAACTGGCGATCATCGACGAAGCAAAAAACACCGGATACGAAGAAACCTGCAAGAATAATGCGCGAACACTACTGACACCGATCTTTCGCGAGCTTTCCGGGAAAGAAGTTGTCATCCTGTTTAAGACAGAATAGTCTCTCTTGGAAACTTTCAGAAGGTCTTGAAGGTTGAATCACACAACCTTCTGAAGGTCGCAGGGAATATTAGAAGTAGTACAGGTACTTCACTTTCAAGACTCCGGCGCGATCTGCCACCGCGAGATTGCCTGCATCTTTTCTTTGCTGCACCTCATTGAGGGCAAGATAGATCCAGCTCTTTGGTGAAAAATTATAGGAAAAGAGGAATCCGCCAATGACGCGAACAATCTTTTCATCTGATGCCGTAAAGACATTATCGATATACATCCTGATATTCAAATCATTCACCGGTGTGAGGGAGAGATAGGGCCGGGCATTGTATGTTATTTCCTGAACATTACCGTTCGGTTTTCCTTCGATATCAGACTCGAAGGAAGTACCAATGGTAAGCGTATTATGTGCGCGCCAATTTATTTGCCCCCCTACCCAAGAAAAAAACGCAACGTAGCCCCGGCCGTAGTTGTACGTATGGTTGGCATATCCTGCATAGATATTTCCATCCCATGCAGGTGAAACGTTCATCCACATGGAAAAGTCGAGTTCGGTCGGTGAGTAATCGATCCGCTTATCCCGGGCATATCCTGTAACGAAGTCGATCTCATATCCCCAGTTTGTTCTGAACGACATATCCATACCGATGAGAAGAGAATGATCGGTATACCCCTCCGCCTTTTTGTAAAAGATATGCGGTCCAGCGTAGAAGACAATTTCGCTGATGTATCCTTCCTTGTAATACCATCGGGGACCGCCAAGTCCGGTCACCTGACATGTTCCGATCCATGGGACATACCCGACCTGATTGACATCAAAGGTGTCGCCGATATACCTTCCCCGAATGGCAATCAAATAAGAATCTTTACTGATACGCAATCCTGCTGACGCAGCATAATCGCCTTGTGTGTTCTGGAACGAACGGGCAATCTGATACGCAAGCTGCCAGTCCGAAGATCGGAATGCACCGTCGACATCGAGAACACCATTGTCACCGTCTTGCGTGTGTTTGCCGACAAAGAGAATGCCCGTGGAGGAATTGCCAAATATTTGTTTCTTTACACGCGCTGAACCAAAATACGCACGCGGTTCTGTTTCGATGGCAGTGTCCCCCTGAAAGCTTTTTTCTCCGGTAGCTGCCAGGAATCCGCCGTATTCCCAATCATTGATGCGTCCGAAAGCCTTCGTTCCCAGAAGGAGTGGTACTTCGCTTCCATCGGGCAGCTTTTTGCCGATGCGCCGTGGATAAAAAAGTTCAAGGGGAGCATAAAATCCGGAATTTCGATCGCGCCCCGACGGCATAAAGATTTCGTTGCCCTGGGTAAAGAAGGGGCGCCGTTCGTTGAAATATGTTTCATACTGCGAAATGTTAAAGGAAAATGGATCTGCTTCGATCTGCGCAAAATCGGGATTGGCTGTCAGTTGGAACGTGAGCGACTGTGAAGGATTGTAGAAGACGTCGATGCCGGCGTCGGGATGAATCTTGTAGTTTCCATTCTTCAGATATTCTGCCTTTGCAATCCCGACCGGATAAATCTCCAGATTTAACCCTTTCACCGATGGGCGGAAGTTCTCAAACCGGAGTGATCCGAATTTTGAAATACGCTGTCCCTCATTTTGCTCGTATCTGTTCCAGTATACATCTTCACTTAACGTCGAAATCCACCGGTTGAAATCTAAACCCCAGGCGGAAAGATGCTCGTCGTATTGAATGGAGCGATAGGGAATTTCCATCTCAACAACAAATCCCCAGTCGTAGACCTTCGTCCGGGCAAACCAGACACCGTCCCAGTTGTAGTCGCGGTTACGCGCATCATCGACCATGCGGCAGTCGCTTCGGACACCGGAGGCCCCGACATCAAACTTATAGGCCGAGTGTTTGTCGCCGAACGTATCGAACATCACGGAAACCATATCACCGGCAAAATTATCCAGTGTTCCGGTGTTCACCTGAATACTCTTCCGTTCATCATAACATACTATTAGGCAGTACATCGATTCATCGCTTGTCAGGAGTTTTGCGGTAGTGACGCGCGATGGATCCTTAGCGTAGTACGGTGCGAGTTGAAAAAAGTCAGAAAGAGAATCTGCGGCGCTCCACACCGGATCGATAACTCCGTCCACGACGGGCGGATGAGAGATTTTGCGGACGGTGTAGGTTTTGGATGTATCTTTGGTCTGGGCCGTGAGGAGAGAAGCTATAAGCACGAGAGCCAAGAGAGCGGCGGTGCAAATTTTCATCGAGGAATTCCTTTGGAGCCGGCGGCCATAACAATTGTGGTGGTGCGGATTCGTCCTGTGGTGATCAGGAAATTATTAACAGTTCCTGTTTTCCTATGCTGTCTCAGTTTCATACGATATTTCTTTCTTCTGGGTTACAGGTTCTTAAAACTTTTTAGGAGAATTCAACGTATACATCAAACAGGGGATTGGATCAGATTATTCTTCATGAAAAACAAATATATTATGGTTCCATTATTAAAGAAACCATCCATTGTTCTTACCGAGAAAGTTGATTTAAATCAGGAAATCGTCGATTCCCTCCGTACCCAATTAGACATTTTACAGCGGAGGCTGGAATTATTCGAGCACAAGGGTGAAGTCTCGAACGAACCTTCGGCTCCCGTTTTCGCGCATCCCAGACTCCAGCGAATGCTGGTGAAATCGGACGGTAAATTGATCGTCCTCCATACAAACGATATTGATTGGATTGAGGCCTGGGGCGATTATGTCCGCCTCCACTGCAAAGGGAAAGTTCATATTGCCCGTCAGAAAATTGGCGATATTGAACTCCAGCTTGAACAGCATCAGTACATTCGTATTAACCGTTCGGCGATCGTCAATATCGACCGTATGAAAGAACTGGAGCCACTGAATCATGGAGACTATCTCCTGACCCTTTGTGATAATACTCAGCTGAATGTCAGCCGGAATTACCGTATTTATCTCTCTGCTCTTTTCAACAATTCAATTTAAAACAAATATTTCGATCATCCATCCCGTTCAACGTGTTATTCGTCCCTTTCGTGCCGCAGTTTGTACCGTTTATCGATATTCCACAACTTCGTTCCCAGATATCCGTACTCCTTTATAAGAAAACAACCCGGCAGTGCTTCTGAAACGCATTCAATTTAACATTAGGAGGTCGTTATGAAAAAAGTACTCGTTCCGCTTGCAGCGCTCGTACTGGTTGTGCTGGTTGTCCCGGTGATGGCACAGGAGTCTGTGCTGCCCCCCCATGCCGATAAAGCATTGATCGAACAAAATCTATTTATCGGTCTGAACTCAGACAATCAAGGACTTCAGCGGAGTTGTGCTTTGATGTTGGGTAAAATTCAATCTGACAGGGCCGTGATTCCTTTGATGAGGGTCTTGAACGACAGCCAGGATGAGAATTTACGTGCTGCTGCCGCGTGGTCGCTGTGTAAAATCGGTGACGGACGAGGCATCTATGCAGTGAAAATGACGGCGAAATTTGATGAATCCGTCAAGGTCAAAGCGCATTGTGCATGGTATTATGAAAACATGGTGCAGCAGGGGACGTATACCTTTATTCAGTCGCAGGGAAAGTTAGTAGCTTCAGCAGAGTAAAATATACAAACCCAGGAAGATTTTTCAAGGCTCGTTCCAATTTTGAGGGACGGACCTTTTCTTTGTTCTTGCCCGCTCAAAATCTCATTCACACAAAGTTTCATAACAGATTTCAGCCATGGGGTGTTTTTCTTTCTTGCGGTTGAATGCAAAACTGAGTACTATTTTTGCAAATACACATACATTAGTCAGCCCACTTCTTTATTATAAGTCTATCAATCACCATTTTGAAGGGATACTATGAATGCAAACGTATGTCCCGTCTGCGGCAAGGAAGTGATGCCGTATAGCCGGTTTATTCGGGAAGCAGAACCCTGGAAAACATCCCTATGCGGAAGCTGCGGCGCGAAACTCAGGCGCAACTCAAAAGTGTTCCGTTTTCTTCTCTTGATGATGCTTCCCCTTGCTATTGTCGGCCTGGCACTGTTTCTCCTGCTGACAACGATGCATCTGGAATATTGGTTGAACCTGACTGCACTTCTGCTCCTCGCTTCTGCCTGGACGATTCTCACTAATTATCTGGCCTGGCGCTATGTCGGTTGGGTACCCGCCAAAGAAGAGAAGAAGGAGTAAACAGAAGAACGGATCCTCAGATCAAGGATACTGCTGACCGAGAAAAACATTCCTGCATGTAACTCAAACCGTTTATCAATAAAAGCATTATATCGTTTGTGACGGGAAATACGACACTGTCGTCGGTCTTCCCGACACGAAGTTCAATTCGGCATTTCTTTGTGTCTTCTTTTCCCTCAAAACACTCAACTCCTATCAGGATTTCTCTGGCAAGGGATGTGTAAAAGGACTCCTGGAAAGTATATTCCATAACATTGAATCAAGGAGATAACCATGTTCGATCTTAGTGATCCCAACACATTCTGGCTGAATGTCACAAATATTGCTCTCGGCCTTGTAACCCTTATTTGCTGCGCAGTTGTCGGTTACAGTGTGGTGCAGGAAGTTCTTATACGATATCGCAACCGCAAGGTAGTCGAAGCAGACGATCACGCATTTCTTGCCACGGATCTTGGCCTTACCATGGCAGATGGAGGCGAGCGATTAGAAAAATCGTCTCTCACGGTTTCCGAAAAAGGAGTGGTGAAAGAATCCAAGCCGAAACAGTGACATCATCTCTAGAAATAATAATGATGTTATAAGTACTGTGCACGGTCAACATTCATCAAGTAAGAGTAAATAACATGCGCTGTCCTTTTCTGCGCGAAGCGCAGGTAAAATATTGTCAGGGAGCGGCTATCAAGAAAATGATTACCCGTAATCCCAGCGACATAACAAACGAACGGTGTTCGTCTGCAGAGTACGTGCATTGCCCCTCGCTGAAGCAGCATCATGAGGAACATGCACAGCACACACGCTGTCCGTTTCTGCAGGAATCACTTGTGCAATATTGTTCCGCCTCGTCGGTCACGAAGTACGTTCCCTACAGCGAATCGTCCATCATCAAATGCGGGAACGACGGACATCGGTACTGCGATCTGTATCTTTCTGTGGCTGCTCCGAGCGACCGGAGTAAAGCAAACCATACGCCGGTGGTGGAGGGAATTCCTCTGCCGGATTCTCTTGCCTATGCATCGAACCATATGTGGCTGGACCAAACGGGTGACAGTATGTGCCACATCGGTGCCGATGCATTTTTAACAAGAATTCTTCACAGCGTCGAAGCCATCAATTTTGGCCCACCCAAGAGTTCGGGACTGCCTACGGTGCTCCTGTCGGTGAATGGTGTCGACTTGCAGCTTGTGTTTCCGCTTCCCGTCCACGTCACAGGAACGAACACGCACCTCCGGGCTGACCCGAAAAAGTTAGTCTCGCATCCGTACAGTTCAGGGTGGCTGTTTGAAGGAACGCTGAAAGAGGCAGGCCATACCGTGCCGTCAGAGATCCCTTCTCCTCGATTCATACGGGGGAAGGAAGCTGCAGATTGGATGACGGAGGAAGTCCGGCATCTTCAAGAGTTTGTTCATAATCAAATCGTTCCAGGTCATTTCGGCACAGAGCCGATCATGATGGACGGCGGTGCAGTGCATCCAGAGATGCTGGATCAACTCGATAAACAGGAGTTATTAGACATCTTTGACGAATTTTTCTCGCCGTATGTGAGCTGGAGAAAGATAGTGTAATGAGAATTCAGTTTCTTTGGTTTTTCGCCGGGTTGTGTTGTATGCTATTTGTTGGCTGGGTAGTTTTTCCGTATGTGTTGTATGAGACGAAGGAGCAGCCGCTTCAATTTAGCCATAAGGTTCATGCCGAAACCGCTGGAATGACCTGCGAGAACTGTCATTTCTTCAACGAGGATGGACGCTTTTCGGGAATCCCCGTTCTTGCAAAATGTACAGAGTGTCACTCAGAGGTTCTTGGCGCATCACCTCATGAAAAGATTCTCGTCGATGAGTATGTAAAGAAGAATCGCGAGATTCCATGGCTGGTGTATGCAAAACAGCCGCAGAATGCGTACTTCTCACATGCCTCACACGTGAAACTTGCCCATTTCGCCTGCTCCGAATGTCACGGTCCACACGGTACTACCGACAGCCTGCGGGCGTACCAACGCAACCGTATCAGCGGGTACAGCCGCGATATCTGGGGCAGTTCCATCTCCGGTTTGAAGACAGCATCATGGGACGGAATGAAAATGAGCGATTGTGCTGATTGCCATACAAAGCACAACGTCCCTAACACATGTTTGAAATGTCATAAATGAACATGAATCCTATGGAAATAAATATTACACGGCGGGAAATATTACGATTTGTGGGTGGCTCGGCACTCGGTTTCTTTCTTACGCCAATCCCGTGGAAAGCGCTGGATGATTCGGCTATTTGGACGCAAAACTGGCCATGGATTCCGGAACCGGGACGCGGAGATATTTCATACAAGACGACGAGCTGTTCGCTCTGCCCGTCAGCATGCGGCATGCGTGTGCGATGCGTCGGGAATCAACCCGTGAGTATAAGCGGTCTGACATTGCATCCGATAAATCAGGGGGCACTCTGCCCGATAGGAGTTGTTGCGCACCATCTCCGGTACCACCCGGCACGGGTTTCCCGTCCGTTGCGCATCACCGGGAAGAATGGTTCTCCTCAACACACAGCCTTGACAGTGGATGAAGCACTGATCGAAGTTGCTGATGCCATGAAGGATGCCAGCAGACAAGCTCAAACAGTTGCCATTGTCGATGGCAGGCCTGGACGAACCGCTTCTCTCATGCTTCAGCAGCTTGCTGCGAATATCGCGCATGGAACCTATGTCGCGGTTGGTGATGAATCGCTGGGGGTACTTGCATCATGGTTTGGACAACCGATCGATACACTTGCATACGACGTAGATCACGCAAAGACAATTTTGAGTTTTGGAGTTCCTTTCTTTGATGGATGGGGAACGCCGTCGCGGACAGCCCGATATCTGGATGGGAAGCCTGGAGCGAGACAGTATGTTATTCAGGTGGAACCGTTTCGAACTCGATCAGCAGAGATTGCAGACCGCTGGATTCCTCTTCGGCCCGGAACCGAAGCGGTCTTTGCGCTGGGATTGGCACATGGTATCCTTCAAGAGAAATTATATCGAACACACGTAAAAGATTTATACGAATTTGGAAATCTGATCATGGAGTTCAATCCGCCTGCAGTTGCTGAAGTGTGCGGAATTTCGCAGGACATGATCAAAGAAGTTGCACATGTGTTTGCCGCACATGCTCCGTCCATTGCCATCGCCGGAACTGCCGGTTCTCCGAAAGAAGTACAAAGCGCGGTCATGCTCTTGAATCTCCTCGTCGGCAATATCGGACAAATCGGCGGTATTGCAAGGAAACGCGATCTCCCATGCGCCAGGTCTGCACCAAAGAAAAGTGCCGCTATGAGCACCGACTTCGCTTCGATCCCCGATCATTCGGTTCGTGTCATGCTGATCGACGAGTCACTTTCCAGTTGCAAGCTACCTGATGCACTTCTGCTGAAGAAACTTCTTCCGGAAAAAGGAATTATTGTCTCTCTTTCGCCTTTTGTGACCGAGCGACCATGTTGTACACAATATGTTTTTCCATCTCAGGTGTTCCTTGAATCAATGGCTGAGGTAACGAACGCAAGTGATATTCCAGTGTCAACGCTCAGCTTATCCATTCCGCTGGTCCCGGCGCCTATCGGTCTGCTCGACCCGATAGAATTTGTCCAGTGCATAGCACGATCAGCTGGTATCCTAAATATCGAACCCGGCACAGCGGAAGAAATAGTGAAGAAACGGATTTCCACAATCTACAAAGAAGCTCGCGGGAGTGTGTTCAATGCGGTAACAGGTCAGACGAGTGAATTGAAAACGTATTCTTCACCGGATGATTTGTGGAAGGCACTGATTGCCGGCGGATGCTGGATGGATGCCCCGTCTCCCGTCACATCGCTGCCAGCCGTTAGCCTTACCGCAGTTGTCTCGGCGGCAACTATCAAGTCATTGAAATTAAGGACCACGGATCAACTGATGCTTGTCCCCATCATGGAACGAAGTGCATACGGTACGACTTCTGTGTCACCGATCATGAGCAAAGTCGGCCAGGAGTCTGGATTACGCCCGTATGGATGCCAGGCACTGCTGAATCCAACAACCGGTGCAGCGGTTGGTGTCATCGAGAATACCAGTATCTTGCTTCAGACAAAGAACGGATCGTTTCAAACTCGTGCCCGTTTTGATGCTTCGATTATGCCGGGTGTCATCGGTCTCTCTGCAACTGATCCTGACGATCAGCGGAACATTCTGGCGCTGTGCGATATGAATACTGATGCTTCAATCCTGCCAACTCCTGTGAAAATTCAGAAAGTATAAGAGAATGGAATCGAATCCAACTCAACCACGGTATGGAATGGTCATCGATCTTGATCGATGCAACGGCTGCGGTAACTGCTCACTGGCGTGCGCGGTTGAGAATAATATTTCCCCCGCACCCAAAAAGGCAAATGACCGCACCGGCATTACCTGGATGCGTGTCTATAAAGTAGAGAACGACCTGCCATTTCCAGAAAACCGTGCAGTCTATCTTCCCTTGACATGCCAGCAATGTGATCATCACACACCGTGCGAGTCCGTCTGTCCGCAAAAAGCAGTAGAGTATGACACCGAATCCGGTATCGTGGCGCAGATTCCGGTACGTTGCCTTGGATGCCGGTACTGCATGACAGCGTGCCCGTATCATGCGCGGTACTTCAACTGGTGGGATCCAGAATGGCCGAAAGGAATGGAAACGACATTGAATCCCGATGTCTCAACGAGGATGCGCGGTGTGGTGGAGAAATGTAATTTCTGCCATGGACGCCTGCAGGCAGCACGCGCCAAAGCCGCTGTCGAAGGACGACGTGAAATCACCGATGCCGAATACGTTCCGGCATGCGCCGAAGCTTGCCCGACGAAAGCGATTCATTTCGGAAATCTGGCAGACACAAACAGTGAATTTTCGAAGCTTGCGAAAGACCACAATTCCTTCCGGCTCCTCGAACCACTCGGGACAGAACCGAAAGTGTATTTTCACTCGAAACAATCGTGGGTGCATAACAAGATCAATGCGAAGATTGCAGCGGTGAAGGAGGAGGTTCATGGATAAGCTATTCATCGCACGCGGTGTTTCTCGAACGTCGTTAAAGAATTTTATCATGTGGATCATACCATGGATATTGATACTGATCGTCGGTGTGTATGCAGTTTTCCTCTGTCTCTATGAAGGATTGAATCAGACGAATATGGATAATCGATTCGCGTTCGGTCTGTGGATCTATCTGGATCTCACGGTCATCGCACTCGGAGCCGGAGCGTTTTTCACCGGATTCTTGCTCTATATCCTGAAGCGGAAAGAATTGAAAGCCGTCATTAATAGTGCTGTGGTCATTGGGTTCATCTGCTACAGCGGCGCCGTTGGTGTCCTCATGGTCGATGTAGGTCAGCCGCTTCGAGCATGGTTTACCTTTTGGCATCCCAATGTTCACTCGATGCTGACGGAAGTGACATTCTGTATTACGTGTTACCTGGGGGTGCTCGCAATTGAATATATCCCGATCATTCTAAAGAATCGCAGGATCAAGCAGATTTCTTCGATGCTGGTATTCGAACACGAACTGCATAAACTGGTCGTTGTGCTTGCCGCTGTCGGTACATTTCTTTCGTTCTTCCATCAAGGATCCCTGGGCGGATTGTACGGCGTCCTGGTCGGGCGTCCATTTGCATTCCGTCCGGCACTTGGTATCTGGCCCACCACATTTTTTCTTTTCATTTTATCGGCCGCTGCGGTGGGACCTTGTTTTATTCTTCTCACGACAACGCTCGTGTCGAAGATTTCCCGGAAACAACTTGTGAAACCGGAGGTGCTGCAGCTCCTGGGGAAAATATCCGGCAATCTGCTGATTGTGTACATCCTTCTCAAGACCATCGACACCATCATTTGGATTAACAGCACATCCCCATCGCTTGGATTCACCGCGGCGAGTTTTTATAAGTATTCGGGATTTGGGACGTGGATTATGTTTGCCGAGATCGTGCTGTGCGGGCTTATTCCAGCACTAATGCTGCAGAATAAAAAACTCCGTGCCCGCACCAGCTGGCTGGTCGTTGCAGCGTTAATGGCCTGTATCGGTATTGTTCTTAATCGGTTCGTGATGACGATCCAGACGCTGGCACTGCCAACCCTCCCGTTCGATCAGTTTATGTCGTATGTCCCGAGCTGGCAGGAAGTGGCAACATTCATGGCCGTGCTTGCCTACGGTATGCTGGTATATTCCATTTCGTATAGATATCTCACGCTCTTTCCGCAAGAGCGCGAACTACAGTCAATGTAAAGGAGTCTGATCATGTTCCCGTGGATATATGGTTTTACCTGGACACCGGGGAATATTATTTTCCTCGGTATCTTTTTCAGTGTCGTGGCGATTATTGGAGCAACGGTTCTCCTGTCGTTCCGGCGCGCGCTGCATTCCATCAAGACCAACAGCATGGAATCGATTCGATGGGAGTCGGAGTTCCACGATCTGCCGATCGCAGCGCGAACATGCAGGCATGAATTCACAGGGGAATTCAAACGACGCACGTGCGACAACGGGTTCGATTGCCGCAGCTGCGTGACGCACGGAAACCTCATGAAGAATAAGGCAACTAATTCCGACCTCATCGAACACCCGATCCATGCCTTCGGATTCACGATACCGATCGATCGTCTCTACCATCGCGGACATACCTGGGTGAAATCGAATGCCACCGGCACCTACACGATTGGTCTGGATGATTTTGCATCGCGTCTTGTGGGAACACCCGAAGGAATCGAACTTCCCAAACCCGGGACACGCCTTCAGGTGAATGGCAGTGCTTGGAGTTTCAAAAAGGGACATACTGACGTGCGCATCCTTGCACCACTGGACGGCGAAGTGGTTGCAGCCAGTGATGGTTCAGAAGGATGGTATCTGAAGGTAAGGCCTCTCACACCGAGTGTTGATACCAAACACCTGCTGCGCGATCAAGAAATCGTTCCATGGTTTTTACGGGAGTTTGAACGGCTGCAGATGAAATTAGCCGACCCGAAAATCGGATTGACACTTGCAGACGGTGGAACACCCGTGCAGGATTTCCCTAAGGCATATCCGGACAAGAATTGGGATGGAATTTTCGGCGAGATGTTCTTAGAAGCGTAATCTACGTCACCTTTTCAAAGTCTCTTCGCTTGTTTTTAGATACCTTGAAAATGTAACTTTGTTACCGCTGAATATTGTAATGCTTGATTTTATCGTACAGCGTCGAGCGATCGATGCCGAGCTGAACAGCCGCTTCTTTGATGTTGCCCTCTGTTCGTTTGATGGCTGCAATAATTGCTTCTTTTTCTAACTCCTCCAGCTTCATAGCAGGGAGCGCCGGCCGATCCCGGGTTTCTTTCTTTCCACCGTTGAGGAATTGGAAATCGTTTTCAGACAAGACCCGTTCTTTACAGGTCACGATCGCCCGCTCTATGGCATTTTCCAGCTCACGTACGTTTCCCGGCCATGGATGTTCCATGAGCTTCTTGAGTGCTCCCTCGGAAATATCACTGACATTCTTTCCCAGTTCATGCGAAAGCCGTTCGATAAATCCTTTCGTAAGCAGCGGAATGTCTTCAATGCGCGCACGAAGAGGCGGAATGTGAATGTTGATGACGTTGAGCCGATAGAATAAATCTTCCCGGAATTTTCCCTGCTGCACCGCGTCCAGTAAATCAACATGGGTTGCTGCAATGACACGGACATCCACGCGGAGTTCCTCCGACCCGCCGACCCGGTAAAAACTTTTCTCCTGAAGAATCCGCAGCAGGTCAAGCTGCAGCTTGGGGGAAATATCGCCGATTTCATCCAGGAGGATGGTACCGCCATCCGCAAGTTCAAATTTTCCCTGCTTCTGCGACATGGCGCCGGTGAAGGCACCCTTTTCATGTCCGAAGAGCTCGGATTCCAACAGTGTTTCTGCAAGCGCCGCACACGAGACAGCAACGAATGGTTTCTCGGTACGGTCGCCGGAGTAATGAATGGCGCGTGCCACCAATTCTTTCCCGGTTCCGCTTTCACCTTGAATGAGAACAGTGCTTCGGAGACTGGCGATTTCTTTGACGAGGGAAAAGATCTCCATCATCTTTGCATTCTTGCTGATGATGTCATGGAAGGTGTACTGGCCAAGGAGTTTTTGCCGCAGGATCGTGTTCTCTCGTTCAAGGTTCTTCACTTTGATGATACGTCCCACGAGCATCGAAATTTCCTGCGGATTACACGGCTTGACAATGTATTCGAGCGCCCCTTCTTTCATAGCGCTGATCGCAGTATCGACCGTTGCATACGCAGTAATGATGACGACCGAGGCATCCGGATAGATTTTTTTGATTTCCATCATCGTCTCAATGCCGTCGATACCTTTCGGCATTTTCAAGTCGACGAAGTAGATGGCATAATCTTTCACGCGGGCTTTTTCGATTCCTTCCCGTCCGGAGGAGGCGGTATCGACCGAATAACCGTCTTCGCGGAGCCATGCTGCCATGGACTCGCAGGTAATTTCTTCATCGTCCACGACTAAAATATTCCATTGCGCATTCATCATTTTTCCTTTTCTTCAGTCCTTTCTACCGTATGGAGTGCATCCTTGAACAGCAGGGCACATCCCCCGCAAAAATCATCTTCTTTTCCATCAACATGCTGAATATCGTTTGCCAGAGCCATAAGACATGACGCCGTTGGACAATGCACCAGACCGAACGTGTGGCCGAGTTCGTGCAAGGCTTCTTTCCATGCCCTTGTCATCAGGATCTCCGGATGCGGAGTCATGCCGTAGAACTCCTGACGCAGCCGGGCAAGCGACATTAACGCAATGCGTCCTGAAAGCTGCGCCTGTCCAAAGACAAAGGTCAACATGGGAATGGACAGATCTTCCTCCGTCACCGCCAGCACCCGTACTGCATCTGCGGGAATCACATCGGCCACCGCACGCATCACGTGAAGAGCCTCGTATTGATTCCGTACCGCGTTGAATGCTGTCACCGGCATCGGCAGCGGTACCTGACGTATGATCTCCCATGTTAACCGCTGTTGGAGTCTCTGCTCGAGCCCTCCTAAGACCTCATCCTCGGGCGTACCTACCGGAAGAAGATACAATCGACTCATCCCGGACTGCCTGCCGATGCTGCTGCATGTTCTTTTTTCTCACCGGTCAGCGGTATTTCGACATGAAACGTTGTCCCCACACCGACTTCTGATTTCACCTCGATATCACCGCCGTGCGACTCAACAATTCCATAGACCACTGCAAGACCGAGTCCAACACCTTTTCCTTCACCCTTGGTGGTGAAGAAAGGATCAAAAATTTTCGTCAAATGTTCTTTTGGAATCCCATCACCATTGTCTTCTACATCTAATCGTACAGAACCAAGAGCGGGATGAGAGGATGTTCGCACACAGACTTTACCGTCTCCGCGGTTATGGGTTGCCTCTGACGCATTCATCACGAGATTGACGATCACCTGCTGGATCTGTGAACTGTCGCATTTAATTTTCGGAAGATGTTCTTCGAGCTGCAGATCTAGTTCCACGCCGGCGAGTTTAAGTTTATGGTCGATGAGCGACACGGTTCGGTGAATGATCACATTCAGGTCGGCATCTATGCGCTGCGGCGAAGATCGCCGCGAAAAGGCAAGGAGGTCGCCTACAATACGGCCGACTCGAGTTGTTTCACTGGAGATCTGTGTCAGGTACCGGCGGACCTCTTCTACACGATCCGGCGGGATGCCGTCTTCCTTCATAATGCGTTCGATGAGCATAGAAAGATTGAGAACACCGGCAATCGGATTATTAATTTCATGCGCAACACTTGCCGCAAGTTGTCCCAGCGAAGCCAGGCGGTCGCTCTGAAACAACTTCTGGTTCATCACTTTCAATTGTTCAGTGCGCTGGTTGACTTTTGTCTCCAGGCTTTGCGTTAATTCATTGAGTTCGCCGACGGTTTTCATGAGATGCTCGCGCATCACATTGAAGGAATTGGCCAGTTCGCCGATCTCCCCGTCGTCTAGTATTTCTACAGGGCGGTCGAGCTGCATGGCGCTCAGTGCTCTCGTGCCGGCAATCAGTTTCGCGATCGGTTTATGCACAGTAGCCCGCACAAAGAAGAAAATAAAAATACCGATGACGATCACGGTAATCGCGGTGGTCAGGACAGCACGTTCCTGTATTGTGGCAACGATTTCATCAATATTTTCCAAACTGTACGTCACGTCGAGAACCCCCAGCACTTTCAAGTTTGCCGGGTGTGCATGGCACTCCGCGTTGCTGCATGAAAGCTCGTTGTAAATCGGAGTTACCATGGCCAGCTCGCGTTTTCCCTTTTGATTTGTAAAAATGCGAGAACGATCATGCGGGTCAAGGTTCACCTGCGGCGTCGCCGTAGAATGACAAACTGCGCACTCTTTGGCATTCCGTTCTAATTTGCCGCTTTCCGTTGAATCCGACGAGAACATGATACGTCCTTCGCGGTTGAAGATGCGGATATTGGCAATTCCCTGCCGGAGAGCTATAGTGTGCATAATCTTGTAGGCAGCATCCCGGTTATCGGCAAGCATAGCATGCCACGTCGCGCTGGTAATGCCATTCGACAATTGGTCAGCACCATTGATGATAGTATCCAGAAGCTGGCTTTCCTGGGTTTTCACTTGAATAATACCAGAGATAATTCCTACGCTCATGAGCAGCAATGTCAGGAAGAGAATCAAGCGTTGCGCAAGTTTTGGCGGCATGGATATCATACTATTCTCCGAGACCTGTTGGGAAATCCTACAGGCCCTAAGAAAAAGTTACTCTTTTTTAGAAGCAAATACAATGAAGAGATAACCAGCTTCGAGTGGTAAATGAATAGCAATTTTTTTATACTTTACGAGGAAGACTTCAATCACACAATCACTCAATGAGGAAAGATTTTTGTGGAAACGAACGATCAAGGCCGCCGGAATTTCTTAAGAACCTCTGTTTTAGGCGGAGCAGGGGCATTGCTTGCTTCTCCGGTTCTTGCGAGAACAAACAGGGAAACCAACACTGAATCTGAAGAAAAACCCATTATCAAACGCACCCTGGGAAAGACAGGGATCGAATTGCCGATTGTGAGCTACGGTGTAATGCGGGCCGATAGTCCGGCACTGGTTCAGGCGGCATTGAAAGAAGGTATTGTCCTCTTTGATACTGCTCATGGTTACCAGGGAGGGAAGAATGAAGAGATGCTCGGTGAGGTTTTCAAGGATGTTCCCCGCTCTTCGTTCGTCCTTGCAACGAAAGTGAAACCGGATGGGGATGATGAAGAAGCGGCGAAAACGTTTTTAGAAAAGTTCGATCTCAGTCTGAAACGATTGAAACTCGATGAAGTCGATATTCTGCACGTTCATGCAACAGCTTCACGCGATGATGTACTTTCTCCGGCGATTCTTGAGGCAGTACAGACTGCAAAGAAATCGGGAAAGGCAAAGCATATAGGGGTATCGACGCATAAGAATGAACCCGCTGTCATCCAGGCGGTGATCGACAGCGGTGTGTATGAAGTGGTACTCACATCGATCAATTTCAAACAGGCGCATTATCCGGAACTGAAAAAGGCCATCGCGGCCGCAGCGAAAGCCGGAGTCGGCATCATTGCCATGAAAACCATGGCTGGCGGATTCCATGACAAAGCGAGGACACAGCCGGTCAACTGTAAAGCCGCATTAAAATTTGTTCTGCAGGATGAGAATATCACCACCGCTATTCCCGGCATTACGAACTTCGATCACCTTGCGATGAACATGAGCGTGAACTATGATCTCGCGCTGACCAAGGAAGAAGAGGCAGATCTGACGGTGGACAAATCGCAGGGAGGGCTCTATTGTCAGGGATGCGAGCAATGTGTTCCGAACTGTCCCAAAGGATTGCCCATCCCCGACATTATGCGTGCCTACATGTACGCCTATGGGTACCGCGAGAGCCGGCAGGCGAAGGAGGTTCTGACAAGTTTGAACCTTCCAGCAAATCCATGTGTCGATTGTGCAGCCTGTACTGTCACCTGCGCAAAGAATTTTTCAGTCGCAGAACGAATTGCAGATGTCGCCAGACTGATCGATGTTCCTGATGAATTTCTTGCCTAAGGATCGACTGATGCGATCTCTTGCCTTGCTGATGTTTGGACTTCTCGTGTGCACGACAGCGATGGCGGGCAGGGGAGATGAGCATCTTTTTCCCAGCATCCCCGGTTGGAACATACAACAAGAAGAGCAAATCTACGATGCAAACAACCTCTGGGATATCATCGACGGCGCAGCCGATCTCTTTCTGGAGTATGCGTTCGTCGATCTCCACATTGCGCGCTATACGAATGCCGACAGCATAGAAGTGAAGGTGGAGATATATCGTCATGCGACTCCGGTCGATGCATTCGGGATGTATTCGCAGGAACGCGACCCTCAGTACAATTTCATAAAAATCGGGATACAAGGATATCTTCAACAGGGAGTTTTGAATTTCCTTGATGGCGTCTATTATATCAAGCTTTCTACGTACCAAACAGGATTAACCGCTCAGAATGCGATGCAGATGATCGGGAACAAATTCGATGAACATCTGAAACAGGAGAATGCTTTTCCGGCGGTGTTGAAGATATTTCCCATCACAGGTAAGCTGGCGAACACCGAGCAGTATGTAGCACGGAATTTTCTGGGGTACAGTTTCCTGAATGGAGCGTATGTTGCCCGCTACGACGGAGGGAGCACATTCAAGGTCTTTATTATAGAGACGCCATCATCGGAAAAAGCTCAGGCAATGATGGCCGAGTACCTTAAGGTTCTTCCGAAAGATTCAGTCACTCGAGTCGGAAAGAACCGATACGATATACGCGATCCGCACAACGGAGAGACAATCGTGGTTGCCTGGAAGACGTTCTTGTATGGAGTCTTGAACTGCACGGATTCTGAAAAACGGGAAAATCTTATAAAGGAAATGAGTACCAACCTTCCAAAGTAGCTGCATACGCTGCTACAAGACATCCGACTTTTATCAGCGATAATTCTCGGAGAGAAGTCGGATGTTTGCCCCTAGCCCGAGCGAAAACAATCGCCCAGGCTTTTTTTATACCGAGAAAAGGGTCTCATTTCTAGATATTTCATTTTGTTATTCATTTAGTATTTCACTACGAATCTGGATTTATTAGCGGAATGCAAAGGTCTTCATATCAATTGCAGAGAAATTCGTTTTGCTGGACAAATCATCAAGTGTATTGAGACAACTCATCTTATGGAGACGGTGAAGCCTCTGAACTCTTTATGAGGACCGGTACGGCACAATCGGCTGTGTCCTCAACATGTACATGGAAGAATTCAACTCTTCGAGCGTACCCAGATCTATAAATTAGTAGAAGGAATTTCAGCATTTCGCAGTACTGCCTCCATTCCATTGCTTCCCGTGTGAAAGAATTTTAGATTAATAATACGGAATATGATATGAATAAAAACCTTTTCTTCTTTTTTCTCCTTCCATGGTCACTTCTCCTCAGTCAGGCAGACGACAGCTGGAAATTGTACGACGATTCGAAGCTTGCCCGCGTGGACATTTCCATCGATACCGCCCGCCTGCATTGGATATATGACCATGTTGAGAGTGATAGCGAGCATGTTGCCGCGATCCGTTTTCGAAATGCCTGGTTCGACGAAACGGTCGACTCTGTCGGATTCCGGCTGCGGGGGAATACTTCCCGCAATGCCCAGAAGAAGTCATTCAAAATATCATTCAACTCATTTCAAAAGGGGAAGCAATTCCATAGTATTGAAAAGTTGAACCTGAACGGTGAGCATAACGATCCGTCTATCATCCGCAGCAAACTCTCGTTCGAACTCTTCCATGATATTGGGTATCCCGCTTCCCGGGCAAGCCACGCCCTGGTCTATATCAATGGTGTGTATTATGGATTATACATTTCAGTGGAACATATTGATGAAGAGTTTTTGAAAAAGAATTTTATCGACCACAACGGCAATCTTTGGAAATGCCTCTATCCGGCAGATCTCAAATACCTCGGCGGCACTCCCGCACCGTATAAAGCAGTGATGAACTCGTCAACGACGCCGGCATATGAACTGACGACGAATGAGGCTGTTGATGATTTCTCGAGGTTTGTCCATCTTGTTGATGTGCTGAACAATACTCCCTCTGCAGTACTCCCGGATTCGCTGGAGCAATATCTCTCCGTCTACCGCATTCTGCAGTATTTTGCCATGAATACGCTGGTCGGGAGCTGGGATGACTATCGTTCCCTGATGAACAATTATTATCTCTATCATATCCCCTCGGAAGACAAATTCACGCTTATTCCATATGATTACGACAATACGTTCGGTATAGATTGGTTTGGCATCAATTGGGCGAATGCAAATCCATATACGTTTCCCAAAGTGTCGTCGGGAGCGCGTCCGCTTGCAGAAAACATTCTCGCCAATGCTCAGTACCGGGATCTCTTCACACATTTCATCCGGTTCTACGCGGACAAAGTTTTTCAACTCCCCCTGTGGGAAAGCCGCATCGACCGGATCAAGGATTCCATCACTATTGCGGCTCAGCAGGACACCTATCGGACGCTTGACTGGGGATTTACAGTTGCGGATTTTAACAATTCCTATTCTGCGCTGTCTTACAGCAACCAGCATGTGAAATTCGGATTGAAGCAGTTTATCAATGCACGCATCGCCAGCCTTCCAGCACAATTGAGCATGCAAAATGCACCTCCGATTGCTTATCTCCTTGAAGTAACCCCCCAATATCCTGGTCCTGCAGATTCGATCCGAGTGACTGCTTCCTGTTTTGGTACAGCTGGGATCAAAGACGTCCATCTCCAATGTACGGTCGCCGGTTCATCAACGGATATCTCAGCTACCATGAACTATACTCCTCTTGTGCCGACAAAGCATATCGAGGAAGCAGACCGATGGAGCGGCGTTCTTCCACCGCTCGGAGCGGGTGTTGTGGGAACATTGCAGGTCATCCTTGAAGATTCCCTCGGACGGATCCAAACCTATCCTCGCGGCAAAAAAACGATTATCAAGACTTCAGCACTTGCAAACCCCTCGGTCCTCATCAATGAGTTCTTAGCCGACAACTCAACGATTGCAGACCCTGCAGGTCAATATGACGATTGGATGGAGTTATACAATCCGACATCGGCACCAGTGTTGCTGTCCAATAAATATTTGACAGACAAAGCGGGAAATTTTACGAAATGGAAATTCAAACAACCCGGCCTCTCTCTTGCACCGGGGCAATATCTGGTCGTGTGGTGCGATGAAGATACCGCCCAGCAGGGCATTCATACCAATTTTAAATTAAGTGCAGGCGGTGAATTTCTAGCGCTCATAGATACTGATGGCGTGACGGTACTCGATTCTCTTTCGTTCGGCCCGCAGCAGCCCGATATTTCTTTCGGCCGCACACCGGGCGACATCGACCACTGGGGGTTTATGATACCGACTCCCGGTTTGCCAAACTCCGCGAGCACAGGAGTAGCGGAAGGAAATACGATACCGTTCTCTTTTACGCTCGGTGCATTCCCCAATCCGTTTAACCCGGAAACAGTGATCAGTTACGAGTTACCAGTTATGAGTTCGGTAAAGCTGGCTGTATACGACATTCTCGGACGTGAGGTAGCAGCACTAGTGAATAAAGTGAAACCGGCAGGTGCGTACACGATACCATGGAATGCTTCAGGGTTTTCTTCCGGGATCTATTTCTATCGGCTGGATGCAGGAAACAACTCTCTTGTGAAGAAATTGGTTCTTATGAAGTGATTCCTTAGTAACCTTCGGAAGGTCTCTGAGAATGAACAGAGGAACCCTCCAAAGGTGGTCGAGTAAGTCCAAGCCCGTGCGAAAAGGTTGCAAGGGCTTTTTGTTTTCCGGCATCCATGCTTGAATCTCTTCTGTGATTCGAATATCTTGACCTTACTCATCCTATGCAGAAAACATTCTCCATACTTCTGGTTCTTCTTTTTCATCTGACTGCCCCTTCTCAGACTCCAGAACACCAGACTCATGCTCTGCTTCCGGGATTTTCCCTCAGTCCTTCTTTTCAGGAACAAGTCCTGACATTTACCTTTGAACCGGACGTACGCGTTCATATCAATGCACCATCGGTGGAGGAGTTCAATCCGACACTGCTCACGGCTCTTGCTTTCTACGCTCTGCCTAACGGCAACACGATTGATCAGACGATAGGGAAGAAACGCGAAGAGGGGGATGACTGGCATTATGATATCCAGCATATTGGTGCGCAGACACGTTTCATTCGTTTGCATGTGCGGGACTATAATTTTGTCACCATCTACCTTGAGGCACAGGCTGCAACTGTTCCGCTGAGTTGGCCCACCTGGCGAAAAGTACATACAGACCATCCTGCTTTGGTAAAAAGTATTGTTGATTCGGTTATAAGGATCTTCTCTCTGTACTCTCCTTATGTTATTCTTTCCAGTCATAGCGGTGGAGGGGGATTTATCTTCAGTTATTTGGATTATGCTTCAATTCCTTCTGAGGTGAAACGGATCGCTTTTCTCGACAGTGACTATAATTATGATGAGACCTACGGCATGAAACTCTGCGAATGGCTGAAAGCCGCCCCGGATCATTTCCTCTCTGTTCTTGCCTATAATGATAGTATTGCACTCCTCCAGGGCAAACCATTTGTCAGCCCTACCGGGGGGACATGGTACAGGACTAACATGCTGGCTTCGTTCCTCGCCAAATACTTTCCTTTTTCCACGGTAAGTGATTCGGCATGGATGAGACACACCGCGCTGAACGGGCGGATCAAAATTATTCTAAAGCAAAATCCGGCAAGAGAAATTTATCATACCACGCAGGTGGAATTCAACGGGTTCATTCACACTATGCTCTCAGGGACTGCCGCGGAGGGTGTAGGTTACGAGTACTATGGGCCACGAGCATATTCCCAGTTCATTCAGTCAGGCCGGACACTCCCCCGGCCGCTTCACATTCCGCCGCGGAAGTCGGACAGCCGTACCGGTTCGGAGTTCATGGCTTCTCTCTCTTCTTTGACCTTTGATCAGCGTGAAAGAGCAATTTATGACGAGATTTCAAATGGGAATATTCCGGATTTTATGCGCTCGCTGAAAAGGATTCAGTCGACGTTTCTTGATGCCGATGCCAAACCGCATACAGTAGTGTACGAAGTGATGCCGGACTACCTGTGCATCGGGACGAACGATGATTTTTGCCGCATTCCGATGGGTCCCTTCACTGCCCAGCGATTAGCAAATCTCTTTGGTGCGTCACTGCCCACTTCGGTACTGGCGGATGATATTTACTCTCATGCAGAAGTGAGACTTTCGCCGGTTACCTATACACCGGTGGGCAATCAGAACGAACTCGTGTCAACATTCAAAAACCATAATACAGCAATTGAAGCACAACGTATTGCTGCAGGGAAACCTCTTGGAGCGCTTATCGGCGGTATAAAGAAAGATGTGGTGATCAGTTCGAAGATCATAGATTCAACGCGTCCGGGTCATGTCGTGATTTATGGATGGCACACAGAGGAGGGAAAACCGATTCAACCGCTCACGAACATCCATAACGCCCGGTATGTGGATTACAGCCACGGCATACGGTTCATCAATAAAGAATTGTTGGTAGATAACATCGTCATGACCGTAAGCCAGGTTCTTACTGACACACTCCTGTATAAAAGCCTGAGCAATGAGTCCGGTCCCATGAAACAGACGACATATAGCGAAATCATTGACGTTCCTGTTTTCCAAAAATAAATTGGATGAAAGAATACAGAAATCAGGAGTCGGGAGTTAGAAGTCAGGAGTTAGTAGAAAAGAAGCCGGACCTGAACGAGAAGATCGTCCAGGCTTCTTGGGGTTGCTCAAAAAAAAGACAGTTCTTTTAAAATTTTGTATCAGTTTTTCAGTGTGAAAATGGAAGAAATCAAGTAGGTCCTGCCTTAGAGACGGGTATCACATCCTTCATTTTTTTCCCAGCCTTATCTTGCGGATAATTTAAATACTTTTTATGTTATCGAAAATTCCATGACAGACAACCGATCATATTACTCTATAGCTCTGCGTATGCCAGACACATTGATGTCCTCTCCCAATTTACAGGTCATCCAGAATCAAAAAAAAGGAGAAATGTATGATGAAAACAGTCGCTATTTCTTTCCTGCTCTTTTTTTGCCTGAATAACATCTATGCACAAACCAACAAATCCGTTATGTTTGCGGACCCGGACACTGCCCATATCTCTATGGGTACCCATTCTGTCCATCAAATCACTACAAACTTGACAGTTGAAGCTTGGATTAAACCCTCAAGAGACAACACTTATGAAGGAATTGCCAATAATATCTACTGGACCGCGGGACACACAAGCGGATATGGACTCTTCATGGGTGGATTTTCCACTTATTATTATGTGCAGTTTATCGTAGTCACATCGAATTGGAATGGCGATTATCACACGTATGGAAAAATCGATTCTTTGAATGGATGGTATCATATCGCAGGAACCTACGATGGGGCCTATATGCGACTTTATGTAAATGGAGTACTCGCTGATTCGTTAGCGGTTACAGGGTCTATTGATTATACCTACTTCAATGCTTTTCGAGTTGGGAAATATCAGGATGACGACGAAAACATTTTTTATCAGGGTTTGATCGATGATGTGCGGTTATGGAATGTTGTGCGAACGCAAAGCGAGATAGCTGACAACCGATTCACAGAACTTGTTGGAAATGAAACGGGACTGGTCGGGTATTGGAAACTCAACGAAGGAAGTGGAACGACAACACAGGATGCGACATCGAATGATAAGGATGGGACGCTTTCAGGCGGCGTTGGCTGGGCAAACGGATTAGGCACACGTCTCTATGCAACAACAACAGGTGCAGGTTCGAACGACGGAAGCAGCTGGGGGAACGCCATGACAGGACTGCAGGCGGCTCTTACTGCGGCAACGCCCGGCGGAGAGATCTGGGTGGCAAAAGGGACGTACGTACCAAGTTATGATTATGGACTTGGCGGCGGTGCTCGTTATTACCACTTCCGAATGATCGAAGGAACAAAAATTTATGGCGGTTTTGCAGGATCAGAATCTGCCATAAGCGAACGAACTGATTATGGTATAGGCGGTGTGAATGAAACCATTTTGAGCGGTGATGTTGGTACAAGCGAGGTGAGCACTGACAATTGCTACCATGTGTTCTACCATCCCTCCGGATTAGGTTTGACAAGTTTGGCCGTATTAGACGGCTTTACCATCAAAGGTGGAAACGCTAATGGAACCGGCAATGATGTGTACGGCGGCGGCATGTATAATGAGGATGCATCTTCTCTGACAATCAACTACTGCTCATTCATATCGAATAATGGTGCCTCTGGGGGAGGAATGTATAATATTCAGGCTTCGCCTGTAATTGCCAACTGCACCTTCGTATCAAATACGGCTTCGGATATAGGAAGTGGAATGATGAATGATGAGGACTCATTTCCCAAGCTTACGAATTGCCTGTTCCATTCAAATTCTGCTGTCAACTTTGGCGGCGGGATAAGTAATTTTAACGCTGGCCTCGAACTCACTAATTGTACTATAACATCAAATTCATCCGCCCACGGCGGGGGAATTGCCAATGAATCATCGAACACTACTCTCTTTAATTGTATTGTTTGGGGGAACGAAGCTTCTTCTACGGGCGATGAATTTTGGATTTATAGCGAGGGAAGCATGCACCTCTATAATTCTTGCTTTGCAGACGATACTAGCGATGTGTTTAATAACGGAGGCGTTTTTTCTCCAGATGAATCCTCCTGCATTGTTACTGATCCTCAATTTGCCGGTTCTTCGCTCAATCCAGCTCACCCGTATTCTCTTCTTGGAATCTCGCCCTGTGTTGATGCGGGGCATCTTGACGAGGAGGTGGGTCCTTACAATAACGAAGCGTATGATATCCGCGGTGCTGGCTATCCAAGGAAATTAAATAAAGACAACGGGGATGCCGGTACGATTGATATGGGGGTGTATGAGTATAAGCTCAGTGTCGATGCGCTTCCCGTTGAACTGACGTCATTAACCGCAGAAGCCACGAGTGCAAATGTCACGTTAGCATGGCAGACTGCAACCGAGGTAAATAATTATGGGTTTGAGGTGGAGAGACGGAGAGTAAGCAGCGAGCAGTCAGCAGCCAGCAGCTGGTCAAAAGTTGGATTTGTGGATGGAGCGGGAACCAGCAATGCGCCGAAGGAATATTCGTTCACCGATTCAAGACTTTCCTCCGGGCGCTATGCCTATCGGCTCAGACAGGTGGATATCGACGGCGCATACAAGTACTCGGGGAGTGTGGAAATCGATGTTGCCATCCCCAAAATATTTGCATTGAGCCAGAACTTTCCGAATCCGTTTAATCCGGAAACAGTGATCAGTTATGAGTTACCAGTCATGAGTTCGGTGAAGCTGGCTGTTTACGACATCCTCGGGCGAGAGGTGGCGGTGCTGGTAAATGAAGAGAAACCGGAAGGTGCGTACACGATACAATGGAATGCTTCCAAGATTTCTTCCGGGATGTACTTCTATCGATTGGATTCCGGGAAGAACTCTCTGGTGAAGAAACTGGTCTTGATGAAATAAAGAAATCTCTCCGACCCGCACCGCCGAGCGGAGCGAGGCAAGCCGCTTGAAGCGACTCGCTTCGCGAAGCAAGTCGGAGAGGTTAAATGCTGAGAGAGAAATCGAAAGTCTATCCACAGGCCCGAGCGAGAAGATCGCCCGGGCTTTTTTGTATATCCAGAGATACGCCCGGTTGAAAATTCCTGTTATTCAATGTATTTTGCTGTTAAACGTTGTTTATCGTTTGCTGCCCGTTGTTTCATTCACTTTGCTTCTCTAAGTAAGATTGGTTACATTAAATAAGAAGTTGTTGCAGTATCATTAGAGTCAATGCGGTAGGGAAGATATAGCTTTGGAGGCCTGTGATTCCCTGGGTTTGATTTTTGGGCGTTCCATTCTCTCTGATAGTTGCTCTCCTTTCGATTACCTTTAGGTTTTTATAGTACCGAACCATAATCTTTCTAGAAATCTGGACGAAAAATCCCGAGTGTTTGAGATGAATCTTGTCAGTGAGGATGACAAGGAAGACCAGTAACGAGGAACTGGGAAAAGATCGGGTTTGTGCAAGGAGCGGGAACGAGCAGTGCGTCGCACGAGTACAGCTTTGCAGATACGGATGTTCCCTCCGGGCGGTATACGTGCCGTATCAAATAGATCGACATCGGCTTTGAGTGTTACGGCAATGCAGAGGTGGTTGTCGGACTTGCACCAAAGAAACTGAGGCTGGGAAAGTATTCCAATCCATTCAATACGGCAACAGCAATTCGTTTCGATATTCCTAACGTAAGGACACAATATATTGTATCATTAAAGATGTCTAATGTGTACGGAAATGCAATTGAGACATTGATAAATGAGAAATAAGATGCTGGCAGTTACGAAGCTCCCTTCAACGCAACAAGATTTGCTTGCGGGGTATATTTTTAAATTTACAGGCTGGAGAATTTTCAACGGTGATGAAATTAATTTTCATGAAGTAACAAGTCTACCTTCCGAAGTTTCATTATGGCTCATGGAGACATTCGGAAGGTGTCTTATGCATTAACAAGAGTTATTCAAAGAAATTTATTTATAGGAAAGTATCAATATGAAAACTTTTAAACTGTTTTTCTTATTGTTTGTATGTATTACTGTTCCACTCTCTGGTGGCGTATTTAACGGCGGCAATGGAACACCTGGCGATCCGTATCAAGTTGCGAATGCTCAACAACTAAATAGTATAAGAGATTCTTATCTCTCTGCATATTTTATTCAAACTGCTGATATCACATTTGTTACCGCCGACTTTGAAAGCGGCGGCGATTTTTACAATGCTGGCGAAGGCTGGGTACCGATCGGAGACGTCACGACCGAATTTACCGGTTCCTATGACGGTGACGGACATACCATCGATGGATTATACATTAACCGTGGCGGTGCGGGCTATCAAGGATTGTTCGGACGAGCCAACGGCGCCGTGATCAATAATGTGGGGATGATTAATGTCAATATTACCGCCAATCAGTTCCCCGGCGGGCTCGTAGGGGTTTTTAGCAATTCTTCTACTATGAACAATTGTTACAGCACGGGGAGTGTGAGCAGTACTTGGCGTGCCGGTGGTTTAGTAGGAGGGAATTACAGCAACAGCACAATCACCAATAGTTACAGCACATGCACAGTGAACGGATATGGTTGGGCAGGTGGCTTGGTGGGGACGAATTGGACCGGCACGATTAGCAAAAGTTACAGCAGCGGCAGTGTGAGCAGTGACTTTGAATATGCCGGCGGACTGGTAGGGGAAAGTTTGGGAAATTCCACAATCAACAATAGCTACAGTACGGGCAGCGTGAGCGGCGTGACGTATGTTGGCGGATTGACGGGGAGCAATAGTTCCAGCACCATCAGCAATTGTTACAGCACCGGTAGTGTAACCGGAACGACTTCGGTCGGCGGCATGACCGGAACCGCAAGTACATCCACCGTGACCAATTCGTTTTGGAATACTGAAACGAGCGGACAATCCGCCAGTGCCGGCGGTGACGGTAAGACAACGCCAGAATTGAAAGAGTATGCAACGTTTTATTTTAAGGACGGATGGGATTTTATGGATGAAACATTAAATGGAACCGGCAATATGTGGGGGCTGAATCCCGCGGAAAATAGCGGTTACCCTTTTCTCTCTTTTCAAGGGTTTACCCATGCTCCACTCTATATTGTAATTTCTTATTCCATCTCCGCTATTACGGCAACGACTGCCACTCTCATTGGTACTGCAGGTGATTTGAGCATCACGCAGCATGGTTTTTGCTGGAACACATCGGAAAATCCTACTGTGGATAATTCGAAAAATGAATTAGGTGCCGTTTCGGTAACCGGAAGTTTTTCGTATGCTCTCTCCGGACTCACACAGGCGACAACCTATTACGTTCGTGCTTATGCAGTGAAAGGGGGTGTGACAACCTATGGCGCTCAATTGACCTTCTCAACATTTTTTTGGCTTGGATCCGGAACAGCACTTGACCCATTTCAGATTGCGAATAAAACTGATTTAAAGAACCTCTCGGAAAATTCTGCACAATGGTCAAAATATTTTATACAAACAAGCAATATCGCTTTTCTCACTGCGGATTTCGAAAGCGGTGGGGATTTTTACAATGGCGGCGAAGGCTGGGTACCGATCGGAAACTACACAACTGCTTTTTTCACCGGCGGTTATGACGGTGATGGTCATTCGATTGACAGTGTATATATAAACCTCCCGTCAGGTGAAAGTCAAGGATTGTTCGGCTACGCGTCGGGCGATACTATTAAAAACATTTCTGTCACTAATGTGAATATTTCCGGCGGCTATGATGTCGGTGGCTTGGCGGGTGATTTTTCAGCTCCTGTCCGTAACTGTTATAGCACCGGAAGTGTGAGCGGGATCGATTATGTCGGTGGATTAGTCGGATATCAGGATGGATCAGTAAGCAATAGTTACAGCACTTGCACTGTAACCGCTACCGGTAATTACGCCGGTGGATTCATTAGTGACATTTATGGGTCTATAGACAAATGCTACAGCACCGGAAGCGTGAGCGGAATCGATTATGTCGGCGGATTTGTGGGGTACAATGAATCCGAATCCTCTATAAGTAACTGCTACACCAGGGGAGATGTAACACGTTCATCCGGTACAAACACCGCTGTTGGGGGATTTGCCGGAGAAAATTATGCTACTTTTGAATACTGCTGTTCCACCGGTAAAGTATTTTACACCGGCGATACGGATCCAACGGATAAAGGATTTGTGGGCTTTGACGATGGGGGAACCTATACCCATAATTTTTACGACGCAGAACTATCCAACCAATCCTCAGCGATTGGGGCAACCGGTAAAACTACATCCGAGATGAAGTCGCAGTCTACATTTACCGATGCGGGCTGGAGTGCATCTACGTGGTATATGGATACTGGTGTCAATGACGGATATCCATATCTTTCGTGGCAAAATCTGGGTGGGTCACCTCTGCCCGTGGAATTATCTTCGTTTACCGCAATGGCGTCAAGTAACGCTGCAACACTTGTATGGCGGACTGCAACCGAAACAGATAATCATGGATTTGAGGTGGAAAGAAGAACAGTGACGAGTGACGAGTCCCGCCAAGAAGCCGGCGGGCAGGTACGAGTGACGAGTTGGGCAAAGATTGGATTTGTGCAGGGGGCGGGAACAAGCAACGCACCAAAGGAATATTCGTTCATAGATTCAAAACTCTCTTCCGGGCGCTATGCTTATCGCTTGAAGCAGGTGGATATCGACGGCGCATACAAATACTCGGGAAGTGTGGAGATCGAAGTCTCCATCCTCAAAATGTTCACACTTGGGCAGAATTATCCGAATCCCTTCAATCCCAGGACCACGATCGACTTCACACTTGTCGAAGACAGCAAAGTCTCTCTGAAAGTGTTCGATGTGCTTGGCAAAGATGTGGCAACACTTGTCGACGGGGAATTAAAGGCTGGTATCCAGCATAGCGTTCCGTTTGATGCCTCAAAACTTTCCTCCGGGATGTACTTCTATCGATTGGATTCTGGGAAGAACTCCATGGTAAAAAAACTTGTACTGATGAAGTGATCCCTCAGAAATCTTCGGAAGGTCTCTGAGGATGAACAGAGGAATCTTCCGAAAGTGGCCGAAAAAGCCCGAGCGAGAAGACCGCCCGGGCTTTTTTGTTTTTTCTTTTAGCACCCAACGTCTATTCTCCGTATATTATGGCAAACAAGTTCCGTTCACTCATTGAGGCAAAATGGCGAAAACGATTTTCTTTATACCTGTTTTATTCTTTTTCTTCTTACTTGCGGGAGGGGCGTCGGCGCGGTTGAGCGATGGTGTCCCTTCCGTTCCTCCGTCATCTATAGAAGCGTCACTCAAGTTGGACTCCCTGTTTCAAGTTCTTTCGGCGAAGAGAGGGTTCAACGGAAACGTCCTTATTTCCCAGAACGGGGAAATCGTTTATGAGAATTCTTTCGGGTATGCCGACCTCAAAGCAAAAACACCGCTCACCATGGAGTCCTCATTCCAAATTGCCTCGTTGACAAAGCAGTTTACAGCGATGGCAGTGATGATGCTTTACGACGAGGGAAAGCTCAACTTTCAGGACACTGTGCAGCGTTTTTTTCCTAAATTTCCCTACAAAAATATCACAATTCATCAATTGCTTACGCATCGCTCCGGGCTGCCGGAATATATGAATTTTGCCAGATTGTATTGGAAAGATCGAAAACGATGGATGGATAATCAGGATGTGATGGATATGCTCGTCCGCTATCATCCGGGAAGAGTCTTTTTGCCAGACAGAAACTATAAATACAATAATACGGGATATGTTGTTCTCGCATGTATTGTGGAGAAGGTATCCGGAGTCCCATTTTCGACCTTTGTGGAAGAGAGGATCTTCAAAGAACTTGGCATGACGCATACCTTCTTCGTGACTTCGTCTCCTGGAAGCACAGCTCAATTTACGACGAAGGGACATACAAAGACCAAGCGAAAAGCGGAAGAAGACTATCTGAGCGGTGTCGTGGGAGACAAAGGGATCTACTCAACGGTCGAGGATATGTTCAAATGGGATCAGGCGCTGTATACAGAACACCTTGTCAAAAAGGAGACCTTGGAAGAAGCCTTCACTGCCGTGAGCTACGATCGGTGGCATAGGACAAGTTATGGATATGGATGGCGGATTGAAAATCTGGATGATGGCACAAAGATTGTCTATCACGCCGGCTGGTGGCGGGGGTATAACAGCCTCTTTGTGAGAAGACTGAACGATAAGACCGCCATCATCGTGCTGAGCAACCGGGTGAATTGGAGTTTCCGAAATGTGGACCGTTTGATGGATATTCTTGATTCGTCCAGACACGCTGCAACATCCGCAGGCGGGGGATAACCATTTGCAGGAGGCTGAAGGAGCCTGCGGCTGATTTATTCTCTGATAAAACAATACCAGAGCGCGACAGCCAACATACCTGCAAAAATTCCATTGATGGATTTCTGTGCATCCGATACAGAGGCAACCCGTTTATTGCCCGCATCATAGATCTGTGAACCCCGAAGGGTCATCATTTTGTTGTTATTGGAATCGAACAGGTTGTTTCCGCGGATCGTAGCGACTACCTGATTGTCGTTATCGTAAATATCTTCACCTCTCATATGAGCGATCCGCCGGTTTCTTGTATCATAGAGTTCATCTCCCCGCATCGTATAGGTACTCATAGTGTTGTGACCTCTTTCCATCTGTCTCTGTGTATCAAAAAGATCTTCTATAGTATAGACCCTTTCTACGTCAACGGCAAGGAAGAAAGTGGAGATTCTTCCAAAACGAGGGAAACCGTAATTTTTCGCTTGGTTTTTCAAAAACTTATCTTATCATAGAGAAGCAAATGATCATACGTTTTCATATCTTAAAATATCATAATGGATATTCTTTATCTTCTTAAAGGTCTCGTTATTGGATTTTCCCTCGCTGCACCGGTGGGGCCGATTGGTGTGCTCTGCATTCGGCGGACACTTGCCCACGGAAGCAAACGCGGTCTCTTGGTGGGGCTCAGTGCCGCTTCTGCCGACATGGTCTATGGTATCATTGCGGCGTTTGGTGTAACGCTCATCTCAGATTTTATTGTCCATCAACAGCATTGGATGCGGCTCGTCGGAGGCATTCTGTTGATCATCCTCGGGTATCGCACATATCACGCTCATCCGGAAAAAGAAAAAATATCCAATGGAGCAAACAACCATACACGTGCCTATCTTTCGACGTTTCTTCTCACGCTAACGAATCCTATGACACTGTTTGCTTTTGCTGCAGTTTTTGCAGGAGTCGGGTTGGATAAGATCGCGGACGATCATTGGTCTGCATCGATGCTGGTTGCCGGTGTCTTCCTTGGTTCGTTCCTGTGGTTCTGCACGCTGACCCTCATGACGCGTATTTTCAAAGAGAAGGTAACGACTCAAGGGTTGGTCCTGATCAACAAGATTGCCGGCTCACTCCTGATTCTTTTTGGTATGGTTGCATTGGGAAGTGGCTTGCGCTTTTATTGATCTTATCCTTTTTTTTCTTTATTCGATATTCTAGACGATCATACCTTCCCTTCTGATTGAGATGGATTGCCGCACGGGTTTGAAATATTCCATTGACTTTATGAAACCTTTATCGTAATATTACGATATATAAATTATGGGAACATCAAAGAAAGAAGCTTTTAGTATTGATCAGAATCGCCTGGCGGATTTGGCGAAAGCCCTGGCGCATCCGGCTCGAATCGCGATTCTGGAATTTCTTGCGAAACAGAATGCCTGTGTCTGCGGCGATATCGTTGAGGAACTCCCTCTCTCCCAGGCGACAGTCTCACAGCATCTCGCAGAATTAAAACGGATCGGATTTATCCAGGGTGATATTGACGGTCCGCGAGTCTGTTACTGTATTAATCAAAAAGTGTGGCATGAAGCGCAGCAGCTCCTCACACAATTTATGACAGATACAAAATCGTGTTGTTGATTTTTTTTACCCTCACTTATCGTAATATTGCGATATATATATAAATGACGGCGTATGACCATGAACACAGAACAAGAAATCAAAGAGATGGTGAAAGAGAAATATGGAGCCATCGCCCAGCAATCCAAAGATCAGAACGCATCATCATGCTGCGGGAGCGGATGCGGCTGTTCGAATGTCGAATTCTCCATTATGGCGGAAGATTATACAAAACTTCCGGGTTACGTCCCTGATGCCGACCTTGCGCTGGGATGCGGATTGCCGACTGAATTTGCCCGGATCAAACCCAGGGATACGGTAGTAGATCTTGGTTCAGGTGCCGGCAACGACTGCTTTGTGGCACGTTCTCTTACCGGTGAAAGCGGAAGAGTTATCGGTATTGATATGACGGAAGCAATGATCGAAAAAGCCCGGGCCAATGCCGCAAAGCTTGGTTTCAAGAATGTAGAGTTCCGGCTGGGCGACATCGATCATATGCCCATCCAGGACAATACCGCGGATGTCGTGGTGAGCAACTGCGTAATGAATTTGGTCCCAAACAAGCAGAAAGCTTTCGCAGAGACATTCCGTATCATGAAAAACGGGGGACATTTCAGTATTTCAGATATCGTTCTTCGGGGAGAACTTTCGGATGATTTACGGAATGAAGCAGCCCTCTATGCCGGATGTGTCTCCGGCGCAGTCCAGAAAGAAGAATATCTGCGCATCATCAAAGAGGCCGGATTCACCAAGATCACGGTTCAGAAAGACCGGAAGATCGATCTTCCTCAGGAAATTCTCACAAAGTTCCTCTCTCCTGATCTCTTGAAAGAATATAGAAAAAGCCAGATTGGTATTTTCAGTATTACGGTGTACGCAGAGAAGCCATAAGAGAAAGAGAACATTATGAATATCAAAATACTCGGTTCAGGTTGTTCGAACTGCAGAATATTAGAAAGACGAACAATGAAAGCTGTTGAAGCATTGAAAATTGATGCGAGGATAGAAAAAGTAACGGATTTCCAGAAGATTGCTTCGTACGGCATTATGCGGACTCCCGGTCTGGTAATAGATGAAAAGGTTGCGATCTCAGGATCTGTGCCCACGGTAGACAAAATACAAGAACTTCTCATTGCTCATCGAAGTGCCTGATGAAGAAATTGATTGAACAGCATCCCATCAGTACGACCGTCATCCTATTGATCCTCTGGATAGCTCTTTATATTGCATTGCAGCCTCTTGCAGATGCAGTCATCTCTCTCACATGGCTTGTTCCCGGCGAGCACCTAACGGAAGCTCTCCGATTTTTCGTTTTTGAAGTGCCTAAGGTACTTCTTCTCCTCACTCTTGTGGTGTTTGCTGTCGGCATTGTGCGCACATACTTTTCCCCCGAACGTACGCGCACATTACTCGGCGGGAAATCCCTCTTTGTCGGCAATGTATTAGCAAGCGTGCTGGGTATCGTCACACCGTTCTGTTCATGCTCGGCAATACCACTCTTTATCGGATTTGTTGAAGCCGGAGTGCCGCTTGGGGTCACGTTCTCCTTTCTCATAGCGGCGCCCATGATCAACGAAATCGCCGTTGTGTTGCTATTCGGATTGTTCGGATGGCAGACAGCATTGCTTTATGTAAGTACCGGATTGTTAATTGCTATTACTGCCGGCTATGTTATCGGCCGCCTGAAGGTGGAGTGCTTCGTTGAAGATTGGGTCTATCAAATTCATTCCAATACCGCTGAGATGGAGGAAATAATCCCGTCGTTCCGGGATAGAATTCAATCTGGATTTGAAGCGGTGAAAGAAATTGTCGCCAAAGTGTGGCCGTTCCTTCTTGTCGGTATCGGTGTCGGAGCAGGCATTCATGGCTATGTGCCGGAGAATTTTATGGCAAGCCTCATGGGCAAGTCCGTATGGTGGTCGGTTCCCGTGGCCGTGCTCATCGGCGTGCCTCTCTATTCGAATGCAGCAGGCATCATTCCTATTGTTCATGCATTACTCGAAAAGGGTGCGTCGCTGGGAACAACGCTCGCCTTTATGATGGCGGTGATCGGATTATCTTTGCCGGAAACGATCATCTTGCGGAAAGTGCTGAAGATGCCATTAATCTTCATCTTTGTTGGCGTCGTCGCTACCGGTATCATCATGGTGGGATATGTTTTTAATGTTGTCTATTAGTATTGGATTACAAAATGAAGATACGAGTCCTTGGGTCAGGCTGTGCGAAGTGTAAAACACTTGAAGAAAGAATCCGTCATTTGGCCGAGAAGCATCAACTGCCGATCGAAGTGGAAAAGGTTACCGATCTTCAGGAGATCATGAAATATGGAATTCTCATGACTCCTGGTCTGGTCATCGACGGTGTAGTTAAAAGCGTCGGTTCCATCCCAAAAGACGATCAACTGCTTACCTGGATGAAAGGAGCTTCGTAATGAAACGACTGACGGTAATGCTCCTGCTGCTCGGTATTGTTTTTGGAATACGGGCAATTGCGCAATCAAAGAAAACGACAGGTGCGACAACCCCGGCCCCTCCTGCCAGGGATGCAGGAATAACTTCTGTCAAGCCTCTCGTCACGTTCATTGAGCTTGGTTCCGTTAATTGCATTCCATGTAAAGCCATGCAGAAGGTGATGAAAGGTGTTGAAGAAAAATATGGCGTTCAGATAAGGATTATTTTTTATGATGTATGGAAAGAAGATCAGGCACATTATGCGGAGGATTATAATATCCGGTTGATACCGACACAGGTATTTCTCGATGCAGACGGAAAAGAACTTATGCGTCACGAAGGCTACTTTCCGGAAAAAGACATTGATGCCTTCCTGCAGTCGAAAGGCCTTAAACCAAAAGTGCCCGGAAAAGAATAGCCGATGGATGCTCTTTTTACCTATTTGACTGAAGCAATGTATGGAAGTATTTCTCTCGCACTCCTTGCTTCATTTGCATGGGGAGTGCTGAGTATTCTGTTCAGTCCGTGTCATCTTTCCAGTATTCCATTGATCATCGGTTTCTTGACATCCAAAAGTGAGAAAAAGACATCACGGGGCGCACTTTTCGCGTTCATATTTGCTGCTGGTATACTGCTGACAATTGCCATCATCGGAATGATCACTGCGGCGTTAGGTAGAATCATGGGCGATATCGGTCCGTATGGAAAATATGTTCTTACGGTCATCTTCATCGTCGTTGGTTTATACCTGATGGACATTATCCGCTTGCCGGACGCTGGAGTGAAGTTGCAACCCTTCTGTACAAAATCGGTCTCTCTTTCGGCGTTCAGTTTGGGTTTGATTTTCGGAATTGCACTTGGCCCGTGCACATTTGCATTCATGGCGCCGGTGTTAGGTGTAGTCTTTCAGTTGTCAAGCACAAACGCGATAGCAGCAGGGGCGCTCCTTCTTTCATTCGGACTTGGACATTGCAGCGTTATTGTTGCAGCGGGCGGGCTTGCTTCTCGCGTTCAAGCATATCTTGATTGGACGAACCGATCGACCATGGTTCTCTGGACGAAACGTATTGCGGGTCTTCTTGTTATCTCTGGCGGCATTTATACGCTTTATACATCATAGAGAAAAAAGGTGTCTGTGTATGAACTTCGAGAGATCGCAATCAGGATTTGTCACGGCTCAGGGTATGCATAATCTTTCACCACGCGAGGCCGTAAAGTGGTGCACCGAAGGATCTCTCATCCTTGATGTCCGAGAAGACTACATCAACAAATTTAAAAAATTCGCAGTTTCAATTGTAATTCAGATTCCTCTCAGTCAGTTACCTCAAACATTCGAACAACTGCCAAAAGACCAATGGATCATCGTTGCTGATACGTCGGGTGTGCAGAGCAAAGGAGCGTATGAGTTCCTGCGAAAGAAAGGATATACGCAGCTTTCAAATCTTGCCGGCGGAATGGTGGAGTGGGAACGAGATGATATGCCCATGCTCATAGAGGAAAATGAAAAACTGACAGGCTCGTGTGCGTGCCAATTGCGCGCCCGCAAGGCAAGAAGAAACACGTAGACCTCGAAGGGGAGTACAACCATGACAAATTCTTTGTACTGCAAAATAAATTCATTTTGAGAAAGCTTCAATGGAAGTACTGATTCTTTGCACCGGCAATTCCTGCCGCAGCCAGATGGCGGAAGGAATTCTTCGGTCGTTTGATGCCCGGCTTCAGATTGTTTCAGCGGGCACACAGCCGGCATCGCGCGTGAGTTCAAGGGCGATCGCAGTCATGAAAGAAATCGGCATTGACATTTCTTCTCACACGCCAAAAAACGTCGATCAGTTTCTCTCAGAACAATTCGATTATGTCGTTACCGTGTGTGACCATGCTAAAGAAACGTGTCCGAACTTTTCCGGAAGTGTGAAGCATCGCCTGCACATCGGGTTTGACGATCCTGCAGAGGCAACAGGGACGGAGGAAGAAATTCTGTTTGAATTTCGGCGCGTGCGCGATGAAATAAAAGAAAAATTCTTTTCATTCTACACTTCAACATTAGGAAAAGAATAATCATGGCATCAGTCTCAAAAAACCTATCGTTTTTCGATCGCTATCTCACGGTGTGGATATTTCTCACAATGTTCCTGGGGATTGTTGCCGGATCACTCTTCCCGGGCATTGCCGACTTCTGGGATTCACTGAGTTCAGGGACTACCAACATTCCCATCGCCATCGGTTTAATCTTGATGATGTATCCACCGCTCGCAAAGGTGAAGTATGAAGATCTCCCCGTGGTGTTTAAAAACGTAAAACTGCTCTCATTCTCCTTAATTCAAAACTGGATTGTCGGGCCGTTGGTCATGTTTATTCTCGCAATCGTGTTCCTGCCGGACAACCCGGAGATGATGATTGGCGTTATACTCGTAGGACTTGCGCGCTGCATTGCTATGGTGCTGGTGTGGAATGATCTGGCAAAAGGTGATTCTGAGCTTGCAGCCGGACTCGTTGCTTTTAACGCCATCTTTCAAGTCTTTCTCTATTCGGTTTATGCCTACGTATTTATAACTGTATTACCTCCGCTTTTTGGATTCAAAGGAGCAGTAGTAGAAATATCTATTAGCGAAATCGCCGTTACTGTTCTTATTTATTTAGGTATACCATTCTTTGGAGGAATGATAACCCGCGCGAGCCTGATTAAGATCAAAGATAAAGTATGGTATCACAAAATATTTGTCCCAAAGATTTCGATTCTCACTCCCATGGCGTTGCTCTTTACCATTTTTGTGATGTTCTCACTCAAAGGCGAAAAGATTGTCGAGCTTCCGCTAGATGTTGTTCGGGTGGCCATTCCGTACTTCTTCTATTTTGCCGGAATGTTCTTTGCAACATTCTTTATTGCGAAACGGATGGGGTTCGGTTATGAAAAAACGGCCACGATCGCGTTCACTGCAGGCAGCAACGATTTTGAATTAGCCATTGCCGTTGCGGTGGCAGTTTTCGGAATCAATTCTCAAGCTGCTTTTGCGACGGTCATTGGTCCACTTGTAGAGGTTCCGGTACTGATCACGCTGGTCAACGTAGCCCTGCGATTGAAAAGGCAGTTCGGTCATTCCGGAGATCATTTGTAGCCGATATCGCTGACGTTGGGTTTTTGTTAAAGTATTGTCGCTTGGCTCTCTCCTGAACTTTCCGTATCTTAAAGAAAAATGAATATGCTCCCGATCCATATCAAACTTACGCCACCGTAGGACTTCCCCGTTCCTCCGGGGTGAATTTCCTTCCCCATTTTTTCCATACTCAAAACAAACCAAGATTTCTATTGAAGACTAATTTATTGATGAAATTGAACGAACTTACACGACGCCGGACATTCGGTATTATCAGTCACCCGGACGCAGGGAAGACCACGCTCACAGAAAAGCTTCTGCTCTTCGGCGGTGCAATCCACACGGCAGGTGCGGTGAAGAGCAACAAGATCAGGAGGGCTGCGACCTCGGATTTTATGGAGATTGAAAAGCAGCGCGGTATCTCTGTAGCCACATCCGTGATGGGCTTTGAATACAAAGGATATAAAGTCAACATCCTTGACACACCGGGTCACAAGGATTTTGCAGAAGATACGTACAGAACGCTCACCGCTGTGGACAGTGTCATCCTGGTGATCGATTCTGCGAAAGGTGTGGAGGAACAGACACGGAAGCTCATGGATGTCTGCCGGATGCGCAGTACACCCGTGATCGTATTCATCAATAAACTGGACAGAGAAGGGCGCGATCCATTCGCTCTTCTCGATGAAGTGGAGCGTGAACTCGGTATTCATACGCGTCCCCTGACATGGCCTATCGGCAGCGGCCCCCGGTTTCAAGGGGTGTACAATCTATTCGAAAGGCAACTGGAACTTTTTTCTCCGAATAAGACGAAGATTTCGGATGACATCGTATCTATTGACGATCTTGCAAGTCCTCTCCTTGACGAACATATCGGTGCAGATTCTACGGCACACCTTCGTGACGATATTGGAATCATTGAAGGGGTCTACGAGCAGTTCGATGAACAGCATTACCGCGATGCGTACCTTGCACCGGTCTTTTTCGGCAGCGCCATCAATAACTTCGGCGTCAAGGAATTGCTCGACACGTTTGTGACAATTGCTCCCTCTCCTCTGCCGAGAGAAACAGACATCCGGAGGGTCGATCCTGCAGAAAGCACGTTCAGCGGGTTCATTTTTAAAATCCATGCGAATCTCGATCCCAACCATCGCGATCGCATTGCTTTCTGCCGCGTCTGTTCCGGGAGGTTTGAGCGCAATAAATATTACTTTCATACACGCCTGGAAAAGGAATTGCGCTTTGCTACCCCGACAAGCTTCATGGCGAATGAGAAAAGCATTATTGAAGAAGCATGGCCCGGCGATGTCGTGGGATTGTACGATACCGGTATTTTCAAGATCGGTGATACTCTCACAGAGGGAGAGCAGTTGAATTTCAAGGGCATCCCGAGATTTTCGCCGGAGTTCTTCAGGCAGCTGGTGAACAGAAATCCATTCAAGTCCAAGCAATTGGACAAGGGCATCCGGCAGCTCTCCGACGAGGGCGTTGCGCAACTTTTCCTGCGCCAGCAGGGAAACATCAAGATCGTCGGCACCGTCGGTGAGATGCAATTTGAAGTTATTAAATTCCGGCTGCTCCACGAGTATGGCGCGGAATGCGATCTCCAGGGCATGAATATCTACAAAGCGTTCTGGTTCACCTCGGAGAACGAAGAACAGTTGGAACGCTTCCAATCTTTTCATAATTTTCATATTGCGTATGACAAGGACGGCCACCCCGTCTTTCTTGCCGAGGGGACGTGGTCGTTCAAGGCGGCCCAGGAGATGTTCCCGGATATTGAGTTCCATCTCACATCGGAGTTCAAGATGGACACAGACATCGTCCTAAACATCGGGCAATGGGGAACAAGATAAAAACATAGTCCGCCGATGGTTGTTAAGATATGTGAACCGCTAAAATGATGAATCATACGAATCAAACGCTTCAACATCGTTTTGGACTCTCGCTCATTATCACCGCGCTGATTTTTCTTGCAGAATTAGCGGGGGGATTCTGGACAGGAAGTCTCGCTCTTCTGAGTGATTCCGCACACGTCTTCCTCGATTTTTTCGCACTTGCTTTGAGCTATATCGCTATGCGGGTTTCCATACTTCCCGCCGACGATCGGCACACCTACGGCTGGCATCGGATGGAAGTCTTTGCCGGACTTGCAAATGGTATTTCGCTGTTTGCTGTCACCATCGCGATCTTGTACGAGGCCTGGCAGAGAATCCAATCACCGGTTGCTGTTCATAGTGCAGAGATGCTCGTCATTGCTGCGGTAGGACTGATCGCGAATCTCATCACTGCGCAGCTCCTGAAAGGACACCATCGGCATGACCTTAATGTGCGCAGTGCGTTTCTTCATGTCGTCGGAGATGCCCTATCCTCCGTCGGAGTCATTATCGGTGGTCTCGTGATGCTCTCCACCGGCTGGATGATCATCGACCCCATCATCAGTGTGATGATCGGCATTTTCCTTTTTGCCGGTTCGTGGCGGGTGCTCCGAAGTTCCGTTCATATTCTGATCGAAGGAATTCCCGAAGGTATTTCCTTGGCAGAAGTGACCCAGGCGATTGCAGAGATTGAAGGCGTGCGCGACGTTCACGATCTCCATATTTGGAGTATTTGTTCGGGATATCCGGCATTGAGCGTTCATATCTGTGCAGAATTTGACGGGGCGACCGCCGAGCGGATGTCTGCCATAAAAAAGGTACTGCGCGATCGATTCGGGATCGAGCACACGACGATTCAGGTTGAATCAGTGAATTGCGGTCAGGGTTTGTCTGCTTAAGAAAAAAATCCAAATTCCCTGATCTATATTTATCATATTCTTGCTTTTGTATACGGTTCTTCTATCTTCTGGTGGAGCGGACAATGAACTCCAGAATACTCGTTTTCCTTTTATCGACTGATACAACCGCTTATCGATGAGTGATCCATGCTATGTACTTTCTCTCGTATCTTAATCCGCAGAAAAAATATCCAATGATCTGTCACACATCCGGAGGAAACAATCATGAGACTTCCACAGGTGATATTCATAACAGGAGTGATGCTCGCCATGGCCAGTTCTAACGTCCTCGCAGTTGAATATAAAAAAGGAGAGACTTACCATGGATTCAAACTTCTGGAAAAACGGTTTGTGAAAGAAGTAAATGCGGAGTGTCTGTATTTTGAACATACCAAGAGCGGTGCGCGTCTTCTCAAAATCGCTGCCGATGATCCCAACAAGACCTTCAGTATAGCCTTCAAGACTGACCCGGAATCTGATGCCGGTGCTCCTCATATTGTAGAACATTCCGTGCTGAACGGATCAAAGAATTTCCCCGTTAAAAGCCCCTTCGACCTGCTGAACAAGGGTTCACTGATCACCTTCCTGAACGCCTTTACCGGCAATGACCTCACATGTTATCCTTTTGCCAGTATGAACGACAAAGATTACTTCAATGTGATGCATGTCTATTTGGACGCAGTATTCAATCCGCTCATAACCAGTGATCCCAGAATTTTCAAGCAAGAGGGATGGCATTATGAATTAGATTCGGTTGACGGTCCTCTGCTGTACAAGGGTGTAGTCTATAATGAAATGAAGGGGGCGTATTCGAATCCTATCCGGGAGCTGAATTATCAGGTGTATAAAAATCTCTTCCCCGGGAATGGATATCGTTTCACGGCAGGCGGGTATCCGTCCTTGATCCCCACACTGACTCAGGAGATGTTCGTCAAATTCTATAAGAAATATTATCATCCGGTGAACAGTCACATTATGCTCTATGGAAACGCTGACCTGGACCAAGAACTTGCGTATATCGATGAGGAATACCTTGCGCATTATTCCGGAGCATCCCGCCCGAAAAGTTTTCCGCTTCAAAAACCATTCAAAAAAGTGAAAGAAATGACCGCATTCTATCCGGCGGCGGAAGGAAGCAAAACCAAGAACCAAACCTATCTGACCATGAGTGTTGTGGCAGGCTTGAATACCGATAGGGCGACCACCATGGCACTGAATATTTTGTGTGATCTATTGGTGAATCAAGAAGCTGCGCCTGTACGCCTGGCGTTACAAAAAGCCGGCATTGGACAGGATGTGAATGCCGGTGTGGATGAACTGCGCCAGAATGTCTTCCAGATCCAGGTCCGGAATGCTAACCCGGGAGATGCGAAGAAGTTCCGCGAGATCGTGATGGCGACGCTCCGCAAAGTCGTGAAGAGTGGATTAGAGAAAAAAGCGGTCGAAGGGGCGATTAACCGGACCGAGTTCCAGCTGCGGGAAGGCAATGATGCTCAGAAGGGAATCACGTACAATTTTCAAATTCTTCCCGGATGGTTCTTTGCCGATGATCCCTTGCTGACACTCGAATATGAGAAGCCGCTGGCCAAGGTAAAGACAGCGCTTGGTGGCCGCTATTTGGAAACCATTGTGCAGAAATACATCATCAATAATCCGCATGCACTGTTCCTGACATTAAAACCCAAGCCGGGAATGGAAAAAGAGAATATCGCGAAGATGGAGAAAGAACTGAAGAAATATGAATCTTCACTTTCTGCCCAAGCGAAACAGGCATTAGTCACCGAGACCCGGGATTTGGTCGAATATCAGAAACGGGAGGACACGCCGGAGGCTCTTGCCACCATTCCATTATTGGAACGAAAGGATATCAATCCCAGTGCACCGTGGTATGCGGTACAGGAACAGCGTATCGCTGATGTACCCGTACTCTACCATGAAGAATTTACGAACAATGTCGTCTATGCACGCATGCTTTTTGATATGCGCGTCCTTCCGGCAGAGTTGATTCCCTACGCAGCACTTCTCGCTGAAGTCTTGGGAAGTCAGAACACCGATCACTACTCCTTTGGCGATCTGGATGTTGCTCTGAATATTCATACCGGCGGAGTTAGTTCGTATCTCGCATCATACCTCGAAAACCGCAGCGATACTTCCATAGTTCCTAAGTTCGTTATAAGTGCGAAGGTCATGAACAAGAAGACCGGAAAGCTGTTCGAATTACTCAACGAGATGGTGAATCATACACGCTACGCCGATATCGACCGCCTGAAAGCTATTCTCATACGTCATCAATCACGGCTCGATGCGCAAGTCAAACAAAACGGGTACGGCTATGCGCAACGGCGGCTCCTATCGTATTTCAGCAATGCAGGAATGTTCACCGAACTGACGAACGGTATCGAATATTATTGGTTTGTTTCGGATCTTGTCGCCAACCTCGAAAAGAATGCACCGGAGATCAGTGAGAAGCTCATTCGAACGGCTTCATTGCTGTTCAAAAAAGGGAATATGACTGCGGCGTTCACCTGCGGTATCCAGGATCTGTCAAATGTTATACAGAATTTTACGTCATTCGGAGCCGCGATGCCTTCGGGGAAGGATGAATTCAAGCAGTGGAAATTTTCCTTTGAGAAAAAGAATGAAGGGTTCCTGACGGCCTCCAAGGTGCAATATGTTCTCAAGGGATATAATTTCAAGAATTTGCAATATTCATGGACAGGGAAAATGCGCGTTCTCAGTCAAATCCTTTCCTCTGATTGGCTCCAGAATCGTATCCGTGTGCTGGGCGGGGCCTATGGCGGATTCAGTTCGTTTGCATCGAGCGGTCAGGTTGTCTTCGGTTCCTACCGTGACCCGAATCTGAAAGAAACACTGGAAAATTATGATGCTATCCCTGACTACCTCTCGAAGCTTGAAGTCAGCGACAAGGAAATGACCCGCTATATCCTGGGTACCATTGCAGACATGGATAATCCATTGACTCCCTCACAACGGGGCGATGGAGCGTTCAAGTACTATTTCGAAAAAACAAGACCGGAAGATCTTCAGCGTGAACGAGATGAAGTCATTCACACAACACTGGACGATGTCAAAGCCATGGAGAAGATGGTTGCTGATATTTTGGATCAGCAAGCGGTCTGTGTATATGGCAACGAAGATAAGATTCAGTCTCACAAGGAACTCTTCGGCAAGATTCAAAAACTGGTTCGGTAAAGATTGCCGTATCACGAAGAGAAAGGAATGAAAGCGCCCGGTGAGGCGGTTATCTTTTTCAGAAGTCAGAGTTTTTCAACAAGGAAGGTCTTGGAAGAGAGTCGCGGACGGGAAGTTCAAACGGTGTCAGCCCTACCGTGACTCGGCGTTGAAGGGGTCATCTCAAAATTATCTGGAAGGAAGAACAATGAAACGATTGATGCTGTTATTCCTGTGTGTTCCGATATTTCTCACAGCTCAAGTGCCGGAACGAATCATTCTCAATCTTACTGCAAAGCCTGCGACCAGTATCGCAGTGACGTGGCGCATGAATGCACCGTTAAACAATGCCCGTATTCAGTATGCTGTATCAACGCCATGGAAACAATTTGAGAAAGAGGTTTCGCCAAGGAATGCAAAAATGGAGAAAGCAGACCTTGGAAACGGAGCGGTCGCATTTCACTATTCCGCGATAATCACCGGCTTGAAACCCAGCACGCGGTATGTCTATCGAGTGGGGTGCGATTCCGCTTGGAGTGAATGGAATCAGTTTTCCACGAGCAGCGACAAAGCGGAGCCGTTTTCCTTTGTGTTCTTTGGCGATCCGCAGAATGATATCACCGAACATTGCTCCAGAGTATTCCGACAGGCGTTTCAAACCGCCGGTGGTGCCGCTTTCTGGCTCTTCTGCGGCGACATGACCTCTGAGCCCGACGATAACCAAATTGGCGAGTTGTTCACCGCCGCTGGATTTGTGCTAAGAACGACTCCGAGCGTGATGATTCCGGGCAATCACGATATGGGATATAAAACGGAATATGGCAAGATCGTACTCAATAAAAACGGAAAAAAAATACGGACAAAAAATGTCTCTCCACTCTGGAATCTTCATTACACACTGCCCGAAAATGGAATTCCCGGTTACGAGGAAGTGTCATATACATTCGATTACCAGGGTGTCCGGTTCATCATGCTCAACAGCAATGACCGGCTGCAGGAGCAGGCGGTGTGGATGGAAAACTTGCTGGCCGCTAATCCAAACACATGGACGGTCGTGACATTCCACCATCCGTTGTATTCCAATGCGCAGGAGCGGGACGAAAGAGAAACGCGTACGGCATTCCAGCATATCTTTGATACATATCATGTGGATATGGTGCTCACCGGACATGACCATTCCTATGCCCGCTCACACAAGATCAACAATGGGAAAGTTGTTTCGGACCAGGAACAAGGAACGGTGTACATTCTCTCTGTCAGCGGACCGAAGCAATATGTGGTCAGTTCCGAATACAAAGAATTGATGGCCAAGGTAGCAGGCAATGTGCAGCTCTTCCAGGTCATTAGTGTTGCAGGAAATACGTTGGACTATAAATCCTTTACCGCCGCCGGTACACTGTTCGATGAATTTTCCTTAAGCAAGTAAGCGAAGCAATGAAGGAGAGAAACGATCATGTCGCTGAGAGAGAGCGTTGTGATCACGCTATGCCGGAGATGAACATCAGCACAACCTAGGCGTAGGGAAGAGGCAAAACGAACTAACATACAATCTCAAAAGGAATTATTCGACAGGATTCAGACGCTGGTCCGATAACGATTGACGCAGAATGAAGCGAAGAGAATGAAAACGCCCGGTCAGCCGGGCGTCTTTGTTCTGGAAACCATTGGTATCAAACATTACGGTTTTGCCAAGGAATCAGGGCCCGAAAGTTCAAACGGTTTCAATTGTGGGGGTTTTTGATGGAAATATCGAATGTTTGCCTTAAAGATTGCCTGGCTGATTCCCTCCGACTCTACGACAAAGGTAAAACTTAACGGCTCAGAGGATCGTTTGTTAATGAATTCCTCTTCAAGACGCTGAATCATTTTTTTATCGGTCGCCGCTCGAGTCGCTTCGATGACGCCGCTATCGGAAAATCCCATCATGAGTACGACCGCACTGTTATTCGGTCCTATACCCTTGACGACAATGGAAAAGTCCTTTTCGTAGTTGCCCCCCTTCATTTGTGAGGGGGAAAAGGTCCTGACGGAGTCCGGATGATCTCCCTGGATGCGAAACCTCATAGGGGAAAGGCTATAATCGATATTAAAGACATGGAGAATCTTCTGAAGATTGAAGAGGCTTTTAAATGACCCGATAAAAACAATATTATTGGTCTTGAAGTCTTCCATAGTAAAATCAGAAGCAAGCTTGAGCGAATATCCATTGAGAGATTCTCGGAGAATGGGAAGAACTTCAGCTAAGCCCCAGCTTGCACTTGGCCGAAGAAACGTAAAATCGCTTGGCACAAACTGTTTGGCAAACTTGAGGTCCCGGCTGACCATTTGCCGATAGTCATCCGGAGAGTTAATGCGCCAATCCCGTATGAAGTTGCCCTGCCCGACTTCGGCGGACCGCTCATAGAGGAAGAAAAAATCACCGAGGACGATGAGCGTGGGTTTCCCGTTTGCTTTTACAAAATCGCCCCAAATGGGATTCGTATCAATGACACTCTTCCTGAAGATCCCTTCATAAAAGACCAGAAAAGCAACAATGATAAGAAGTAATACACTGAATGCAATTGCGATGATTTTCGTATTCAGTTTCTTCTCTTGAGGAGGGGGGAGAGGTTCTTTTGAATCGATGGGGATGAATTCTACTCGATAATGTCCTTTTGGAATATCTAATTTTATCGCGTAGGGGGTTGACTGTGTGAGATAATAGTGCTCAATCTTTTTTCTCAGATTATTGATGGAGACTCGAACGGTAGGATCTTCCTTGGGATCAAATTTGGCGTCCTTCCCAAAGAATTGCATTCCGAGTGTGATCTCTTTGGGAATTCTGCCGGCAAGTGTCTCGTCCACTAAGAATTGCAGCAATTCCTGATATCTTTTTGAATCTTTGAATTCAGGACTCTGAAGGATGTCTTCAACGACTTTTTGGTATAGAACCTTTTCTGGACTTGCCATTCGTGTGATTTCCGGTGTTAAGTTACATGTTAATTTTGCGATCCGCAACAACCTGGAAGCGGGCTTGACCGGTGTCGCCCGGAGGCTTTGCACACGCGGCCGGAAGGATCTTTCCTCGAGCCATTCAATGATATTTCTAGATTCTACCGTCGTTCTTCGTCTATTAATGAAGATTTTATAATATTGGTACAAATTTGACTGGATGTCCATTCTCTCTGGATGTTGTTTTTTCAATCAATCGTGCATCAATAATTGGTTAATTTACCCTATAGTAACTGTTCTTATCTTGCTTGCAAGGGGGAGACACTATAACTTGTTATCGTCTGATCATACATCAATCCCCCTGAAGTATGGAGGTTCAATGAAACCCTGGTTCACAGCATGTCTTTGTGCATTCTGTCTGGTAGGAAGTACAACAATTGCCTATGCTGCCGGTAAGATCTCAGGTAAGGTTAAGGATAAGAAGACACAAGAATCCTTAATCGGTGTCAATATTATTGTAAGCGGTACGGCATTAGGGGCGTCAACCGATATCAATGGGGACTATATTATTCTTAATGTTCCGCCGGGTGAATACAATATTACAGCTTCGTCTGTCGGGTACGCCAGAATGACTCAGACCGGAGTGAGAGTTCGGATGGATCAGACAACAACGCTGGACTTTGATCTCACCGAAGACATCGTACAGACGCAGGAAGTCGTTATCGTCGCCGAGAAACCAAAAGTTGAACTTGATCTTACGGCCAGCAAAGAATCTATGTCCCGTGAAGATATTGCCAATGCCTGGGCAAAAGACTTGAAAGATATAATTTCTGACATTTCAGGTGCCAATATCAATGGCGGGGTACGCGGCAGTTTTGGCGGGGATGTTGCCTACAGGATGGATGGGCTGGACCTGCGCGACGCAGGTTCAAATACAAATTTCTCTTCTGTCAACCTATCTACCATTCAAGAAGTGGAAGTGCTCACCGGTGGATGGAATGCAGAGTACGGCCAGGCAAACGGCTCTATTGTGAATATTGTTACCCGGAAAGCGTCTGACCGTATCCATGCGATCGGAACATATAAAACACGCCCTCCCGGGAAGTACCACTGGGGAAGAAATATCTATGATCAAAATGATGTGTACCACACGCTCATGACAACACGGGAATACTGGGATACATCGGCAACATGGCGTACTCCCTGGATGAATGCGAATGAAAGTCAGAAAGGGAATCCTGTACCTCCAGCATTTATCAAGGCATTCGGTCCTGTTCCGGACACCGCACAGGCAATGGCAGATTGGTTTAAGAAGTTTGTGAATGACCATACCAGATTCCCTCAATTTGATTATGCGACTCGCGAAGAGTGGGAGGGAGAATTAACACTCTATGGTCCCATCCTTCCTTCTTTAGGATTCTTATTCTCTGCTCGCTTTAAAGAAGGTGTCCCCATCTATCCCTCCGCCTATAAATATAATCCCGATATGACCTTTCAAGGCTCACTGGAATGGAGTCCTTCGGGTTCAACGGTTCTTAGCTTGAACGGGTTATTTACCAAGTTTATCAATTCGGGAGAACCCCGGACGAATTACCAATCAACAGAAACCAATGTGAATGATATTGCGTCGCAAGCGTTACCGTACATCACCGATCCGTATGATCGCTTTAAGTATTGGATGTATGGACCGTCAACAAATGGCAGCAGTGCCGGGAATACCGGCAATACAACCATCCGTCCTCCGGAACATGCACAGATGCTGAATCTTCAGGCAAAACTAACACAGGTATTCAGTAACAAAACATTTTTGGATGTGGCGATCCAGCACAGCCAAATGCAGTATAATTTGGATTTCCGGGATATTGCCTTGACCGCCAACTTTCGAGGTTTTGGAAATCCGAATCCTGCCGATACGTTGTATAGATTTCCGCTGCCAAGTGATTCCTTGTTCTCCTACGGGATCATGCTTCCCTCGTATGGAAAATTTCCCAATTCGCTCATTGACGATGCCTCCCGATGGGGAGTGGCAGGAGATGTTTGGCGAAGCGAGACCATAACGAAAAGTTACAGCATCAAAGCTGACCTGACGAGCCAGATTCTGAAGAGCCATCTTATGAAAACGGGAGCGGTTTTCTCATTGTATCAAATGAACTCGTTTACGCATGAGGGGAACAACCTTTCCGGACAATCACCTTATATACAAGTCAACAACATGATCGACATAGAGAATAATCCGTATGAAGGTGCATTCTATATTCAGGACAAGGTAGAAGTTGGCGGCATGGTGCTCAATGCCGGCATTCGATTCGATTTCTATAATGCGAATAAAACCGTTTCTGCAAACTTCTTCGATCCTCTCATGATCTCGAAATATACGACCTGGTTGGATTCAACGACAATGACGAGAACTGGAAATCAGGGCCAAACTGGAATGGCAGGATATGATCCTGATGGCTCAGGACCCGGCTATGTACACACACCAACACGTTATGCATTTTCGCCTCGTATCGGAATTTCACATCCCATCACTGAGACAACTGTCCTGCATTTTATGTTCGGTATCTTCAATCAGCGTCCGTCGTGGGTGAAGATGCTGGCAAATCCAACGGTGTGGACGGATAACAGGAGTATAACGAATTATACAAGAGGGGTAAGCCTCGATAGTCTATACAAAGTTTACGGCGGGCTTAATTCGGATTTTAATGTGCCAGATTCACTGCTCGTAACCTATCGTTACTACGGACCCAAAACCGGGAATCCAGCATTAGAGTTTGAAAAAGTGACTCAATATGAAGTCGGGTTGCAGCAGAACATTTATGATGTTGTGTCGCTGGATGTGACGATGTATTATAAAGAAGGAACAAACCTCACCAATCTCGGCATTGATGCAGGACCGGGGATGTCCAATACGACATCTTCTGGTGCCGGTGTCGAGACCCGGTTGTACGGAGAACCGACATCGTTTTCAAATTCGGATAATAGAATTCCCGGGCAATACATCGGTAATTTTACGACCTCTCTCAATGGTGCATGGGCGAATGTGCGCGGTATTGAGATCAGTTTAAAATCAAGATTGAAATGGATCAATATTGATTTCGGGTATACCTTATCGTACTTGGCTACCGGCAGGTACTATGACAGTAAAATCTATACGACAGACCTTAATGGAAAACCGATCTCCGACAATACTTTCGCCGGACCGAATAATTCCGATAATGGCGGAACTGGCGTTGATGATGCTGTCTGGAATCCCCATAATAGCGCATTGTTGAAAATCTCGGCGATGAGCCCGCCCGACTTTGGTCCTGCATTCGGCTCTTTTTATGTGTTTGGTGATTGGAGCCTGTCGACCTCAACACGCTGGGCGCAAGGTCGGGTGTACACATGGTACCCTTCTGATTATAACGGAGTCAGGATGCCGAACAATCAGCAATGGGATGATCGATGGGTGACGAATCTGAATATTAGTAAAAGCATTCCATTGCGAAGTGGCGCAAAGCTTAAATTCTTTGTTCAAGTAACGAATCTCTTCAATAATCAATGGCTGCGATTGTTTACGGGAAACGATCTGGATATGTATAATACAACGGGTGAGAAGCCTTATGAATCGACGACAAAAGAACCAACAGAGTGGAATTGGTATACTAACAATCCGCGGCAGATCTATTTTGGAACGACCATCGAATTCTAGGGTTAAAGGAAAATCATGAACATAAAGAATTTTTCAGCTCGGATACTGTTCCTGGGGATCATGAGTATATTCTTCACTCTCTGGATGGGCCAGCAAGCAGCTGCTCAAACAGGCGGCAGTGTTGACCCGATGAAACTGATGCGCGGAAAGTATTGGATCAAATGTCTGCCAAATGGTGCACTGGACCGTGAAACGACTCCCAACCAATGGGAATCTCTTTATCCAGGAGATTACAACGGACGTACAGAATCTGCCGGAGGCTGGGATAAATCGGCAATTTACAATGGTGCGATTGTCGCTGGGCAGCCCACAGCGTGGTTTTACCGTGCAGCACAATTTAACAGTACGAATATTTATTCCATTACTCCTACAGCCGTATCAAGGAATTATGATCTCGTGAATACGGGAAGATCAGAGGAATATCTCACTGGAACGATCGGTTCATTTAAAACTGATGCAAGCGGAAATCGTCATATGTCATATAAGATCGATGGCACCGTACGTGTATGGAGCCAGCCGGGATACGATAGTTTTGTCATAATGGATTGCACATTGACGAATACAGACGACTCCACCTTTAATGATTTTTACTATGCGCGCTATGTCACGCCGGACGGTCCATATCGTCCTTCAACGGTGAGTTCCGGTTATGATAAAGAATATGAATGGGATGCATCGATGGGTGATACGATTGGCTTCATCTTTTATGATGGGACATCAATGCCGCCGACCTCTTCCTGGCCCAGTTATTCTATTCCTCCGGGTGATTCCACGGGAGATGCTGGAGATCCGGGCAACATTGGCGTTCAAGGGTCGCGCGATAACAAATTGTATTCTCCTTATGTGTATGCCTACACGTTTGATCTGGCATCCTTACCAGTGAACAAGAATGGAGTAAAAAAGATCTGGAGGAGAATCCTTTCAGCAAATTCAGCACCGCAGGATAATGAAGAGTTGATGCCGGGCCGGTACGATCAAATGGCAAACTATAATACCTTTGTGGCGACGATTACCCATGAGCAGCCGCGCCTGAGCTGGAGAACAGCCTATGATTCCATTCAGAGAGGATATTCTGTTCCTGGGGCCGGAAGCTTATGGGAAAGAAACCCCCGCTATCTGTATGCCATCGGCCCGTATACCATTCCTCCCGGTGGAACATTACGATGGAGAGAGATTTTTGCAGCAGGAGAGATGGAGAGAAACATTTCCATGCTTGGCGGCTATGAAGCGACTCGTCGATTTAAAAGCGAGGGTATTGTTGATCTGAAAAGAAACCTGAGGAATGCGCGTGCGTTGATCGCAGGCAATTATTTTATTCCGAATGCAATACGCGGAGCCATTCCACCATCGACACCCTGCACCACACCGCGAACACTCGATGCCGATTCAAGTGAATTGAAAGTGAATCCTTCGGCGGTCTTTCAGAAACTTCCCAGCGGGGATAGTGTCCGTATCGGCGGTGTTCAATTAGCATGGCGGGCGGTGCATCAAGGCTACGTCGATCCTTTTACCAGGAAAGCGGATTTCGCAGCATACAAGATTTATCGCTCGAACAATTCCATTGAAGGTCCCTGGACAATGATTGATTCAATTCCGGTGTTAAAAGCAGACAGTTTCACGGTAACGAATGATTTGACCACAAGTGCTTACAAATTGGTAAAATACTTTGTCCCTGCGCCTTCGAATGTTCCTTACCGCTATTGTGTGACGAGTATTGATACAGGGAAAAATGAAAGCGCCATGACCGGCTACACATTTTATCCCGTTTCGGCGGAGCCAAATCCCAGCAACAATCAGAGTGACGTGCGTGTCGTTCCTAATCCATTCAAACAAGTGAGCGGATTCCCCGATCAAGGAGATAACAAAAGGCTGGCCTTTGTGAATATTCCGGCGTACTGCACTATTCGTATCTACACGCTCGCCCTGGATCTGCTGAAGACGATAGAACATAAGACCGGAGCTGGAATTGAAACGTGGGGTTCTCAGATAGGAAAAGATTATATGTTGACAGATTTTGCGCAGAATGTTCAACCTGGCATTTATATTTATCAGATCGAGTCTCATGTCTCGGGGCATGAAGGAGAAACATCTGTCGGAAAGTTTGCCATCATTAAATAACGCATGTGGATGAAGGGTGAATCTATGAAGCTGAGAAGATTCAATCAGCAGGTTGGGGTGTATGCAGGAATAATCATGGTCTGTGCCTCCTCCAGCGGCTATTCCCAGGTTGCCAGTAATACTGTTGACTGGGGTGTACAGCCGTTGTCCTTAAGCCGGGTAGGGAGTGCCGGCTGGCAATTTTTGAAGTTGTCGACGGATGCACGAAGTGCCTCTATGGGGGGTATCCAGGCCGCAATAGGTTATGGTAATGCAAGCTCTGCATTGAACAATCCGGCATCAGCAGTCGATGTCCCCGATATGGATGTTCAGTTTTCTTCTATGAACTGGGTGGCCGATATCAAATACAGCAGCATTGCGATTGTCAAGAACCTTGGTTCTCTCGGGACCATTGGTGTGAATTATACCTACTTGAATTACGGCGAGATGATCAGAACCAGAGTGGGAGAGGGAACAGATCCCAATACCGGCGCAAGCCTGGGTATCATTCCTCTCTTGGATAATCAGGGGACGTTTACTCCCCACGATCTCTCTGTCGGTGTGTTGTTCTCACGGCAGATCACGAATGCCTTGCAGGTTGGCGGTACACTCCGCTATATAGAAGAACTCATTGACGATGCGAAAATGTCGACGTGGTCTGTGGATATCGGGACTATGTATTGGACGGGATTGGGAAGCTTGCGCATTTCCATGCTGGGCAGGAATTTCGGTTCCGATGGAGAATTTGAAGAGTATTCGGGACGACAGGCAGTCGCTCCTGCGAAAGTACGTCTGCCGATGCAGTTCATTTTAGGAACTGCATACGATATTCTTGATACACAGGGGGCAGGAAGCCAGCGCCTGACACTCGCGGCGGAGTATGTGAAACCGAATGATGGTGCAGATAAGTACCGTGTCGGTGTTGAATACTTTGCTTTCTCAAATATCTATCTCCGCGGCGGATATAAATTCAATTACGACGAAGAATCCTATACCTTCGGCTTCGGTTTTGAATATGCGGTTGCCGAATCCATTGTTGTGAAAGTCGATTATGCATATGCAAAATTAGGCAGGTTCCAAGGGGCTCAAATATTTACTCTGGGATTGAGATTCTAACAACCGATGAAATTTTTTATTAAACCCTTCCATATCCATTAATGCACGAGGTTGCCATGAAACCCTTTTTCATGTTACTCTTCACCGCGCTCTTTTTCCTTGCCTCCATTGCCCATGGGCAATTGTTGCTGCAGGAGAATTTTATGACTCCAACCACAGATATTACCACTGCTGGATGGACGCTCGTGAATAACGTCGGTTCAACAACTTCCGGTCCTCCCTATATTGAAGTCTATGACGGAATCGGGCTCCAATATCCCGGCTACATCGAATCGGGAGTGGGGAATGCAGCATACCTGGTTGGCTATGGTCAGGATGCACAAGTCTCGTTCTCGACCACAGCAATGACCGGAGTGTATTATGTGGCGTTTATGCTCAAAGTCGATTCGGTTTCTACGACCGGCGATTATTTCTGGATGGTGCGGAATTCCAGCAATCATAATCGGTGGCGCGGATGGGCAAAGCGCTCGGCTACCGATGAGGACTCTTGTTTTTTTGGAGTCAGTAAGGGAAGTTCGGTCACTTCCGGCACGTATTCAACAAAAAAATATAAACTAGGTGTTCCTCACCTCATTGTGTCAAAATATGATTTCAATACCGCCACTACCACGGATGCGATGGTGAGCCTCTGGGTGGATCCAAGTACAAGCTCTTTTGGAAAAATTGACGATGCCAATCCGGCGGTGGTCAATTCGACGGATGCCTCGAATGATTTCTCAACTCTTGGCATGAATAGATTTGCTATTATTCAAAACACCCAAGGAACCTCGCCGACTTATTGGATCAGTGGAATTCGATTTGCATCAGATTGGAAGACCGTTCTACCCCCTTCTCCGCTGTATTATAATTTCAGCGGTACAGGCGATCCTACCGATGTCATTAACTGGGGTGTGAACATCGACGGCACGGGAACACATCCGGCGGATTTTGCTTCCGATAATCAGTGGTATTTGATTCGGAATGCAACACCTTCTGTGCCCCGCACATTGGATCTCAATGGAATGTGGGTTATCTCCGGAACAAGTTCCAAGCTCATTGTCGGTTCCGGGGTTGATATGGTTATTGGCAACTCGGGATATTTGAATGGTATTATCGATGTTTCTGCCTCTGCATCTTTGACCCTGCAAGCATCGGACAATCTTTACTGGCCGGTATTTGGCAACAACGCCGGTACAGTCAATTTGGATAATGTGTCTGGATTCATGCTGACAGGCGATCAACTACTGCCTCAAAGTTCGGGCTCTTATGTTTTGAAGAATGGAGATCTCAACGTCGGTAGTTACACGCTGACAGTGAAAGGCAAATTGAACTGCGGTGCGAATAAGGTAACAGGTTCAGGCACCTTCGTCCTGGATTCCACCGGTACGCTCTTCATTAATTCTCCGGTTGGGATCACCGCATCCGGCAGTGCAGGAGATATCCAAACAAGCACCAGAACATTCTCCCGCTATGGCAATTATACATATGCCGGGCAGGTCAATCAGGTGACGGGTGATGGAATTCCTGATACCGTCGTGAATCTCTCTGTTGCGATGGCCAACCGGGAACTTACGACCACGCTTTCGAAGTCTGTGGCGGCCACCGGAAATTTAAGCCTTAATCTTGGTAAGTGTGTACTGGGGAATTTCAATCTTTACTTTGCCAATCCGGGCTCCTATTCGGATGACGGGTATGTCGTCACCAACGGTACTGGTGCACTCATTCGTCCCGTTGCTAACACATCGGTCAAAACAATGCCGATTGGTTCAGCGACAGAATTTCGAAGAACAGCACTGACGTTTGAAAGCACACCGGCTGGATCGAGAAACCTTTACTTCCAATTTATCTCCGGTGATACAGCTTCAGTGGGATTCCCTGTGGGGATCACCTATCGTTATAAAGGCGGTTATTGGAAGATTGCATGCGATAGTGCAACAAACCCAACATACAAACTAGACATCTACACTCCTTTAGGATTTGCCGATTCATCCACATTGCGTATCATTCAACGAGATGATAATACCAAAGCATGGGACACAGTGGGCACCGTTGCTGCCTATTCCAGTACAGGTGGTGTTCCTGTGCTCAGCCAGGCAGGCGTTGATAAATTTGGTGAGTTCGCCCTTGGTGTAGGAGCCGCTGCGCCGCCTCCTCCTCCAGGGAAAAGATATCAAAGCGAAACATTTTCGTCGTATCAAATTCAGGCAGGCATTCCCTATGGGACGGATACGAAGCAGACACTGGATTTATACACTGGCACAGGCGACAGCCAGACAAACCGCCCGTTGGTGATCTTTATTCCGGGCGGCGGATTTAAAGGGGTAAATCCCCCCGGTGGTTTCAGCAGCATCCTCTGCGGTGGATTAGCCAAGCGCGGCTATGTTGTTGCAAGTATCAATTATTATCGCACAACGTCAAACATCCCGACCGATTCCGTTCACTTTGAGACGATGCTGAAAGCACAGCAGGATGTCAAAGCGGCGATTCGGTTCCTGCGGAAAAACGGAACTCTCCTGTATGGAATCGATACGTCGCAAATATTCCTCACCGGAAGTTCTGCCGGTTCCATCACAGCGCTGCATATAGCATATCTCGATTCCGCGGAGGTGCCCAGCACCTATGTGAACTGGAGCGACATTGGCGGTACTTTTGACGGACCGGATCGCGGAACACCGGGTGTCTCTACTCGCATCTCCGGAGTAATTGCAAACTGGGGTGCCATTGGTGATACAGCATGGATGAAAAATAGTACTGTTCCTATCTATTGTGTCCATGGAGACTCTGATAAAACCGTTTTCTATGATGCAATTCCCGCTGATGGACCATTTCAGTATTCCAGCAAATACATTTATGCGGAAGCTCAGCAAAGAGGAATTATCTCCGGTCTCAAAGTTTTCACGAATACCGGTCATACGCTCGATAATAACTCTGCAAAACAGGATGAAGCTTATAAGGAATCTAGTGCCTGGTTGTATACGCTCCTCAAAGCAAGTACAGTCGATGTTGAGGAGGTGCCAAGCATGGTGCCGACGGCATTTGCCTTGTCTCAGAATTATCCCAATCCATTCAATCCGGCTACGACCATTCAATACGATCTGGCCACGAATTCAAAAGTGTCGCTGATCGTCTTTAATATCCTTGGCCAGCAGGTTGCGAAGCTTATCGATGGAGCGAAACCAGCAGGAAGATATTCGGTGGTGTTCGATGCTTCCCGGCTTGCTTCAGGGATCTATTTTTATCAACTCAACACAGGCTCTTTCGTTCAGACGAAAAAAATGCTTCTGTTGAAATAAGTAAACCTCATCTGCATTCAGGCAGCAATGAAGCTGAGAGCGAATGGTGCCGATGGAACAAAACAGAGTCGTATGGAAACGGTCTTCGCGGCTCTGTCAGATTCTCATTTGCAATGTCAAAGGTTTATCGGGCTGCGTAAGAAATGATGTGCTGGGGGCCGAGGAGACCTCCATAGTCCATGATGAACTCGTAGAATGATGCAGGGAACAAGATCACATTGGGAAGACTTTAAATACGGGATGAGATACAGCCGATTATATTCTTTGACCTTCATGGTTCTCATTGTTACCTCGGCGCATGTGTGCGCCGGCGAGAGGCGGTACCGCGATACGCTCTTTGCCTCATATCAGATAGAGAGCAACATTCCGTATGGGAAGAGCCTCGATGGAAAAGGTACGATGCAGGAGCTTCTTCTCGATGTCTATTCTCCTCCGTTGACTGATACTGTCTCTCAGCGCCCTCTCATACTTTTTATCCATGGCGGCGGATTTGTCAGCAACGATAAAGTCGGTGCGATGTCGACTTCGTGGCTTTCCAAATTTGCACGGAGCGGGTATGTCTGTGCCTCGATCAATTATCGGCTGGGCTTGGCGCCGTCAAAGAGTGATACAGCCTATGTTGAAGCTCTCGTTCGGGCCGTGCAGGATGGCAAGGCGGCAGTCCGTTTCTTCCGGGCGCATGCGTCGACCTACCGCATTGATTCATCGCAAATTTTTGTTATGGGAACTTCAGCGGGCTCAATGACAGCCATCCATATGGCCTGTCTCAACGATGATGCAGTCCCGGCCTATGTCAAAGCAACGCTGGGTTCGATCGAAGGCACAAGCGGGAATCCCGGCTATTCCTCTCGCGTGCAGGGAGTGATCAATTGCTGGGGGGCTATTGGTAATTTGAATTGGATCAAACCGGGCGGTGTTCCGATTTACAATGTACATGGAACGGAAGATAAATCGGTCCCCTATGATTCATCCTTTTCACGTCACGGCTTGCAGTATGGAAGTTACTGTATCTATGAACGGGCGCGGCAGGTTGGCATCCCGACAGGGTGGCGGCCGTTTTATGGAGCGGGCCATACACTGGATAATAACCGTCAGAAACTGGACAGTGCTTTTACTGATTTCAGCGGATGGCTGTACACGATCCTGGATAAAAGACATAGAGAAAAATGATACCCATGAACCTCAGTGTTCACACCGCAGAAGAAAAATTGTATTCAGATTTGATGTTAGCTGCATGGACATGAAAGGAGAGAGAAAATCATGAAAAAAATAATTCTCGGTTTGTGTCTGGCTGCCATGTCACAGGGACTTCTTCGTGCACAGGTGAGCCTTACGACAGATACGGTCTACTATCAATCGTTCGACACGTTGTCTGGTGTCGGCCCGGTTGACAGGCTCGTTCCATGGACCGATAATACGACAATACCCGGATGGTATGCCTATCACGGAAGAAAATCGGCAAGTTATACTCCAGGTTCGCCTCCCAATTATATTATTGATGATGGCAACGCTACAGTGGACTATTGGGGACTTCGGAGCTACGGAACTCTTGATGACACTAGCGGGACAAATCCTTCCTCAGACCGTGCGTTGGGTGAAAAGTCATCTACTATTGATACTATTCTCTATGCATTTGCAGTACGATTCGTTAATACTACCGGCAATCCCATAAGGGCTTTTTCCGTTTCGTACTGGGGGGAACAATGGAAGCAGAACACGGGAACGAACAAATTGGTTTTTGAATATCAAGTGAATGCGGTATCAATCACGGGGGGAATATGGACGCCGGATACTTCCCTGGATTTTTCGCCGTTGAAGACGAGCACAATCGGCGCATTAGATGGGAATGCCCCCGACAACAGGACCTTGAGACAAGGAACGATTCCTGATACTGTGGCGAACGGCCAGGAAATTTGGTTTCGATGGGCCAAGAAGGGAACGTCCAGTTGCGGGTTGGCGGCGGATGATTTTTCAGTGAGTTTTCAACCAATTTTGCAGCCAGCAGTTGAACCAACCACTCAGCCGACCAACCTCTCATTTTCACAAGTGACAATCACCTCGATGACGGTTTCTTTCACAGCGGCTGTCCCCACAGTCAGCGGATATCTTGTGCTCCGGAAAGAAGGATTGGCGCCAACTGGAATTCCTATCGATGGAACGGAATATGTCGTCGGTGATGTCATTGGTGATGCGGATGTTGTATATGTGGGCGCAGGAACATCGTTCCCCCAGTCTAACCTCAATTTCGGTACACAATACTACTATGCAGTGTTTGCATATAATGGACTTGGTTCAAACAATAATTACCTCACCATCGATCCTCTTGTTGGCAGCCAAACGACGCTGGTACCTCTTGCCTCGATGAATAGCGATGTCGTTGCTGTTGCCTCTTCAGAAACAGCTCAAATTTCTTCCCTCCTGAACGATGCTTCACCACTCTCTTCCACTTCCGGTGCACAGGTATGGCAGGTAATGGTGCGTGATGGAGGGGAAGCGGGAGACAGTGATGCCAAGCCAACGATCGTCACCCAAATGACATTCGGACAAGGGCCCGCAAATTCTGTGATGTATTGGTTAGGAAGTATTCTCGCAGTGGATTTATTCGACGGTCCGACGAGGCTTGCTAGCGGAACGGTCAATGCACAATCTATGATCTTCTCAGGGATCTCTGACACAGTAGCGGATAATGGATCGAAAACATTGACCCTTCGTATGTCGTTAAAAAACTCCGGCCTGACTGACCATCAGGCATTTCAATTTGCACTTTCTCAGCAGAGCATCCTTACAGAGAGTGATTCGACCAGTTCCCAAATGTCAACATTTGCTCCCGTCATGTCGGATAGTGCAAAGAACATTATTCAGGTATCAGCGACAAAACTGACGTTCCTTCAACAGCCTGCGAGCACCACGATAGGATATCCCATCAAACCTGCGGTTGTGGTAGCTGCTGCAGACTCAAATAATAACCCTGATTTTGATTATACCGCATCTGTCAGCATGACAGCCGCAGGGGCAGACTTATCAGGATCTCCGGTCGTCGTCGTTCCATCGTATGGTGCGGCCTCTTTCAATTCGCTGTTGTTCACAACGATGGGCTCATCAGTAACACTGACCGCCTCCTCAGGCAGTTGGCAGGTGACTTCTGCGAGTTTTCAGGTTCTCACACATAGAACATTTTATCTCGATTCTCTTGCAGGGGATGATGGTGCTAATGGTTTGACCAGCGCAACAGCCTGGAAAACTTTATCGAAGGTGAACTCGACAGTATTTCAACCGGGAGACAGCCTTCTCCTGAGATCCGGATGTACATGGACGGGAATGTTGTATCCGAAAGGCTCCGGTGATTCCAGTGCCCCTATCGTCATCGATAAGTACGGGGATGGTGCAATGCCGGTGATCAACGGCAATGGTATCACAGGGTTCGGTACTCTATACTTTTACAATCAGCAATACTGGGAAGTGAACAATCTCGAGATCACGAATGATGCCGCGACTGGGGGCGACCGCAGGGGAGTGTATATAGCGGCATCGAATTATGGATTGGTGAATCACTGGTATTTGAAAAATTTGAATATCCATCATGTCAAAGGATTGATAGGGGATGACGATCCTCCAAAAGCAACGGGGGGGATTGGATTTAATGTCGTCGCCGATGCGACCCCCACTCGCTTCGACGATATTCTCATTGACGGATGCCAGATTGCCTATTGTGATAATGAGGGCTTGTTTACGGATGGAGCTGTTCGGAATGATTATCCTCGTTCAACCGCGTGGACGGCAAGAAGGTACACCCATGTCCGGATATCGAATAATATCATTCATCACATCTCGAAGAATGCGATGATCCTGCGTCTGTTCGACGGCGGCGTGGTCGAGCATAATCTCTGTTACAATACTGCTACCGGTACTGTGGGCAATACGATCTTCACTACAGGATGTACCGGGACCATATGTCAATATAACGAAGGATATCTCAATCAGGCCTCACTCCGGCTGGGCAATTTTGGTGACGGCAGTATGTACGATGCCGACCTGCGAAGTCCGAATACGATCTGGCAGTACAGCTACAGTCATGAGAACTCGCATGGCTTATTCTGGACATGCACAGAACAGGCAGACTCGAATGTTGTCTGCCGGTATAATGTGAGCAAGAACGATCAGGGTGTAATTTTCTGCATCAGCTATCCGAATACTTCGGTGTATTGTTACAATAACACGGTGTATTGCGGAGCTTCCACGTCTCCGCGGATTATCTCAGAGCGTAATATGAATGCCGGCACGAGAACCTATTACTTCTACAATAACATCATTTATAACATGAGTACGACGGCACAATCATATGATTTCCGCACATCGGGGTATACCAGATATATCGATTATAATTTATACTACGGGTTTGTTCCGGCCAACCAACCGGAAGATGTACACAAGATCACTGCGGATCCACAATTTGTCAGTATTGCATCAGGCTTTACCACAGGACTGAATTCTGTTGCAGGCTTCGCATTGATGTCAACATCTCCTGCGATCAATGCAGGATTGGCAATTTCCGGCCGGCCCGATAAGGACTATCTTGGGAATCCGGTTCCGTCCGATGGCGTGGTGGATTTAGGCGCGTTTGAATATCAAAAAGTAAATGGAGTAACCGAGGGGAGCAATCTCGTTCCTTCTTCAACCGCTCTGAAGCAGAACTATCCGAATCCGTTTAATCCAGTGACAGTTATCAGTTATCAGTTACGAGTTGCGGGTTCAGTAAAGCTTGTCGTTTACGACCTTTTAGGGCGCGAAGCTGCACTGCTGGTGAATGCCGAGAGACCGGCGGGGACGTATTCCGTATCGTGGAATGCAGCGAACATGCCCAGCGGAGTATATTTCTATAGAATGACAGCCGGCGACTTCACACAAACAAAGCAAATGCTGCTCGTGAAATAAGGATAGAACATTGATCATCCGGAATCGTCAAAGTGTCAAAATGATCTGCGCAAGTCTCTTCCCGATGTTTCTTGCCTTGGGACAAGCTACGTACTATGTGGATGCCGTGGGGGGAAATGATGCCGCCAACGGTACATCAACTTCTACGGCTTGGAAAACGCTATCCAAGGTAAACGGCAAAACATTCATCGCGGGGGATACGATCCTGTTCAAATCCGGATGCACATGGACGGGAACGCTGAGTCCGAAAGGATCCGGCAATGCTTCAGCTCCAATCGTTATCGATGTGTACGGAGGACCTGCACAACCCATCATCGATGGGAATGGTGCGAACGGAACAGGGACTGCTGCTGTCTATTTTAACAATCAGCAATACTGGGAACTGAACAACCTCGAAATTGTCAATGACGGTGCTTCGGGAGCGGATCGCCGCGGAGTGTATATCACGGCATCGAATTTTGGTATGATCAATCATTGGGTTCTCAAAAACCTCTCGATACATAATGTCAAAGGATTGATCGGGAATACAGATACAGAAAAAAAGACCGGCGGCATCGGGATCGTGGTCACGGGAGAAACAATTCCCACGCGGTTTGATGATATTCTTATCGATGGCTGCACGATCGCATATTGTGATAATGAAGGATTCTTTTCGGACGGTGTGGCACGGACCGACTACCCCAAGACTGCAGCTTGGATGAACAGACGATTCACGAACGTTCGAATATCGAACAATATTTTTCATCATATCTCAAAGAATGCAATGCTTCTGCGTCTCTTTGACGGTGGAGTCGTGGAGCATAATCTGTTCTATAATACCGCAACAGGGACTACAGGAAATACGATTTGTACTATGTGCTGTGATGGTACTGTGTGTCAGTATAACGAGGGGTACTTAAATCAGGCATCGCTGCAGGGGGGAAATTTTGGTGATGGCAGCCTGTACGATGCCGACCTCCGAAGTCCCAATACGATCTGGCAGTACAGTTATAGTCACGATAACTCGCATGGTTTGTTTTGGGTCTGCACTGTTCAACAGGATAGCGGTATTATTTGCCGCTATAATATCAGTCAAAACGACAAAGGGAATATCTTCTGCCTGAATTATCCGGATTCTTCCATCTACATTTATAATAATACAGTCTATCTTTCCGGCTTCCAAAATCAATATATAATTTCCGAACGGAATAATGGGTCTCCGCAATACGGAACCCGACGGACATACTATTTCTACAATAATATTATTTTCAATAACAATAATTTGGCGACGTACTTGTTCCAGTCGGCAAATTATACGCGAACGATCGATTACAACATTTTCTATAGCATCAATCCATCAAGCGAGCCAGCCGATGCGCATAAGTTGACAACCGATCCGAAGCTCGTCAATCCCAGCAGCGGAGTGAGTCTCACATCTGTTGATGGTTACAAACTCCAGTTGGGGTCGCCGGCCATCGGCAGCGGGAAAGTCATTCCCAATAATGGTGGTAAGGATTATTGGGGCTATTCAGTCTCGCCTGTTTCGGCTCCCAGCCGCGGTGCGCATGAATACCAGGGAACATTGGCAGTAGAGATGACCTCGTTTACTGCTCATGCTCAGAAAACCGATGTCACGCTTCAATGGACAACGGCAACGGAAACCAACAATTTTGGATTTACAGTCGAGCGGCGCCGTTTGTCCTCTGCACCTTCTGATCAAAACTGGCGGGTGATCGGAACAGTTACAGGTTTTGGATCAAGCCATATCCAGCACATCTATTCGTTTACGGACCATAACCTTGTGCTGGGCAGGTATGCCTACCTCTTGAAACAAACCGACACAAATGGTTCGTACAAATACGTGCAGTCGATCGAGATCGAAGTCGGATCTCTTCCCATGGAAACGGTTTTGCATCAGAATTATCCCAATCCGTTTAATCCGGTCACTACGATAACGTATGAACTGCCGGTCAGAACATCGATTACGCTGGAATTGTACAATCTTCGCGGTCAACGTGTACAAACGCTGGTTGATTCGGATCAGGACGCGGGCTTGTACACTGTTCTCTGCAATGCGAGCACACTTTCCAGCGGCGAGTATTTTTACTCTCTCAAGACCAATTCTTATAAGCTTGTAAAGAAGATGATGGTTCTCAAATAGCAACCGTAGGAGGAAGTATGCTTTTGAAGCGAACATGGATAAAAAGAATCCTGATAACGATGCAAGTGCTGAGTGTGTCCTTGTGCGCCTTTGCGGGATCGAGTTATACTCAGCGGTCTGGTGCACCGGGAACAAAATCATGTGCATCAGCTTCCGGCTGCCACAGTGTCCCGAATGGGGGAACGATCACCGCCAACGGTATTCCGGCGTCTTATCAGCCAGGTCAAACGTATCGAATTGTTATTGGACATACAGGCAGCACAAAAATTCGCAATTATAATGCATCTATGAGAGTTGGTACTACAACCACCGTTGCTGGAAGTTTTACAGCCGTTACCAATGCAGTTCTTTATTCGGGCTCTACGGAATCCGGTATGCACTCTCCAACCAACGATGTCGATTCTTCAGTTTTTAATTGGACGGCACCTATAATGGGAACCGGACCGGTATATTTTTACATCAGCGGGTACCAAGGAACTAGTAAAAGCAATGGTATTTCTACTGTTATAACTGCCATTTCTTCTGAAACACTCACTGCGGTTGCAGAGGATCCATGTCGTGTACACGTATTTTCATTGTTTCAAAATTTCCCCAATCCGTTCAATCCCACCACCATCATCCGCTATCAATTGCCGGAAGCCGGTTTTGTCAGGGTGCGGATCTATGACATGCGCGGACGTCAGACTGTGGTATTGGTAGAAGGCAAACAGGAGCGGGGCGATCATCAAGTGCAATTGAATGCAAACGGATTGCCGAGTGGAATATATTTTTGTGAACTCCAATTGGAGAATCGTATTATCACCAACAAAATAACATTACTCCGATGAAAACTGTCACTCGATATTTTTGTCCAGCGCTTGTACATCAAACGGTAATCCTTGCCGCAGCTTGGTCTCTGATTGGCATTGTCGTCTCACAAAGTTCGTATTCTCAGATGGTAGATGCTTCTCGTTCCGTCATTGTCAAAGCAAGGGTAAAACCGGATAAACCGTGGAAAGAATATCCCACACGCACCATCAGCACGCTCCCGGATTTTCCGTTCGCAGCAACAGATCAGAATCTTGATATCTACGGCGGGAAAATCGGTCAAGGGACGGAAGCGACCGGTTTCTTCTACACGAAAATAATCGGTGACCGCTGGTGGCTGATCGATCCGCTGGGGAATCGCTGCTATAATCGCTCCGTGGTGAGTGTCACCGTGGGGACGTCGCCGAATGCGTCAAAAGCTTTGATGACACGATTCGGCAAGAAAAATATATGGGCGGATTCCACCGCGCGGTTATTAAAAGAGTATGGATTCAATGGTACCGGTGCATGGAGTGATGTTGCGGCGATCAAAGAATCGAATCCGCGCCTTGTCTATACGGTGCTCTGCAGTTTCATGAGCAGCTACGGCAAGCGCCGCGGCGGAACGTACATGCAGCCTGGTCATACAGGCTATCCGAACGATTGTATTTTTGCGTTCGATCCGGGATTTGAATCGTTTTGCGACTGGTACGCTCAAAAGCTTTCCGAGAATAAGAATGACCCGTTCCTCCTTGGATATTTTTCAGACAACGAAATGCCCTTTCCTGAGGATGCACTCGACCGGTATCTCCGGTTGAAAACGTCCGACCCCGGATATCAGGCAACTGAGAAATGGCTGAAGGAACGTAGAGGTAGTGTCCTCGATACCGTATCGATCACCGACGAAGAGAGATCGGCATTCCTGGAATTCGTCGCTGAACGGTACTTTGGTACGGTTGCCCGCGCGATCAAAAAGTACGATCCGAATCATTTATTTATCGGCGCACGCTTCTATGGTTACACACTCAAGCTCAAGCCGCTCTTTGTCGCCGCAGGACGTTTTCTGGACGTCGTCTCGATTAATTATTATGACAAATGGACACCCGACCTAAACCAGATGCAGCAATGGGTCGACTGGACCGGGAAACCGATTCTTATTACAGAGTGGTATGTCAAAGGTGCCGATGCCGGCTTGCCCAACAAGACCGGTGCCGGCTGGATCGTCCCGACGCAAAACGATCGAGGATTATTCTATCAAAATTATACGCTTGCCCTGTTGCAATTTAAAGGATGCGTCGGGTGGCACTGGTTCAAGTATATGGATAACGATCCGGAGGATAAAAAAGTGGATCCTTCCAACAACGATTCGAATAAAGGAATCGTGAATATCCGGTTTGAACCGTATTTACCATTGATGGAGAGGATGAAAGAATTGAACCAGCGGGTCTATCGGATGATCGATTATTTCGATGGCCCCGTTGCAAATAAGTAAAACAGGAAAGAAGGCTGAGAAAGCTTTGATAAGTTACAAAAAATAAATACAAATCACTAAACAATATCCACACACAATAGGAGGATTTCCCATGAAACGCTTTACGTTTTTGGTTTTCTTACTGACCTTGCTCGTGGTAACACTGGCTTGGAGTCAGATTCCTTTGTTGGAGGAGAATTTCCTTTACGCTCCCGGGAGGCTTGTTAGTACCTTGCCTTATAATGTTCGAGCTTCCAGCGGCGCATACCAGCAAACCATTTCCTGGACAAAGCTCACTTATCCAGGATATGCAGCTTCAGGAATTGGAATGAGTGACTCGCTCACTGCTGACGGCGACGACTATAGTATCGATTGGGCGAACTATACAACATCAGGTACCGCGTTGCCTGCAACGTATGTCAATTCCGGCAGTGTCTATCTGGCAGCATTGGTGAATGTTCAGACTGTTACTTCGACGGTAGACTATTTCCTCAGCATGCATTATAACAATACATTTAGTGCACGTGTGTATGTTCAGCAAACGGGCTCTGACTTCTATTTTGGAGTTTCAAAAGGGGGTACTCCAATTTCCTATGAAACAACTGCTCGTACACTCGGGCAGACTTATCTCATTGTTGTGAAATATACCTTTATTGGCGGTACGTTAAACGACCAAATTGATTTTTGGGTTAATCCTGCAATCACTGGTTCGGAGCCAGCAGCGACAATTGCCAATTTCACAGATGGTGCTCGAAACGACATTGCGGCGTGGGTTGGAGTTGCCATACGTCAAGGTGGTGCAACGAGTGCTCCACGCGTGCTTGTTAGTGGCATACGAATGGGCACAGACTGGGCAACAACTGTAGCACCGCAATACGTGTGGACAGGGAGCACGAGTACTGATTTTCAAGTCTCGACAAACTGGTCACCGAATCGTACATCACCGAGTGTGTATGATGTTCTAGTCTTTAACGCTGGAGGAAGTATCACTCCCACAAATCTTCCGACGCAATCGATCTCGGGTCTTGTCATAGATAACAGCACAACGGTAACATTGCCAGCGACAGGCCTGACGGTTACCGGAAGTCTGACGTTGGCTTCAGGGACGTTGTCGAGTGCTGGTAACCTCACATTAGGGAATGGGGCAACGATTGTCAGGGCAGATGGAACAGTTGATGCTGCTCCTGTATTCGGTGCTTCAACAAATCTGACGTATTGCGGCACATCTGCGCAAACAACCGGATCAGAATGTCCAGCAACGGTCAACAATTTGATCATTGCAAATACCAGCGGTACTACTTTAAGCAGTAACCTGGCTGTCAATAGTCTCCTGAAGGTGGGAGGCATGATGTCGCTCAATGGAAATACTGTGACGCTTGGAACATCCGCACCCGCGATGGGTTCTATCACATTTACGAATAGTTATGGCGGATTTTCGGGCTCCGGCACATTCAAACGCTGGTTTGCCGCTTCGACAATAGATGCCAGTAGCAGCGCTGCAGGCAGGGGAAACAACGGTTACTTTCCGTTTACCACGGGTGCATTCAACAATCGTGCAATACTCATAGGTGGAGTACCTTCCGTGGGAGGTTCAGTTTCCATCTCCTATAATGATGCAAGTTCTGTGTCAGCCATTTCCTTTATCGAGAATGCTCTCAATTTCGTGAATAGATCTGATGCTAATTGGAGTGTGAGTGTAGGTGATGGATTGGCATGCGCTGCTATTACCTTAGCAATCAATGGTGCCGGAATTCCTAACATTAATGCGGTTGTCGATTTGAACGTCTCCGGCGCCGCAGGCGCCGCTCCCGGCACTTTTGCTGCTTCTTCAGGTACAACAACGGCTCCTGTAGTGAATCGGTCAGGACTTACCGAGGGAACGCTGCCTTCTACATACTACTTTGCATCAACCAGTAATTCACCCATGCCTGTCGAGATGACCTCCTTTACAGCTTCCATGCAGAGCGCCAATAGTGCCATACTGAGGTGGTCGACAGCCACGGAAGTCAACAACAATGGTTTTGAAGTTGAACGCCGGGCGGAAAATACGTCGGCATGGACAAAACTTGGCTTCATCACCAGTGCAGGGACAAGCACTTCGCCGAGAGAATATTCCTATCAGGATGTCAACCTGCTTCCCGGTGTGTATATCTATCGCCTGAAACAGATCGATAACAGCGGGGCATATAAATATTCTGCAACCACGCAGGTCGATGTCGGAGTCTCCAGAGGATTCGAACTTCTGAGCAATTACCCCAATCCGTTTAATCCAGAGACGAATATACGTTTCTCGGTCCCGGAAAATGGATTTGCAACCCTGAAGGTGTATAACATGCTCGGTCAGGAAGTTGCGACATTGTTTAGCGGTATCGCTCAGGCCGGCCATTACATTCCTGCAACATTCAACGCAGGCAGACTGGCGTCCGGTGTCTACTTCTCGCGGTTGGAGTATAGCGGGAAGAGTATCGTGCAAAGAATGGTACTCACGAAGTAAAAGCTTAGAACCCCCCATATCCCCCTTCCGCGTTTTCCAGCGTCCTGTGTTTTTTACGGGATCGAAGGGGGGAGCAAGGGGGATTATTCTTGAAGCTGATCAGACGGATGAATTTTAGTTAAACTACCGCCGGGGGAATATTTAATTTTCGAAATGAAAAGAGAGTTGAATATGAAGAAATATAGTTTCTTGATGTGTGTCTTCAGTGCGGTAATCGTTACGGTTGTTGTTGCGCAGCCCAACGGACTGACAAAGTCTTCCGCAAACATCTATCACAAAGGATGGATCGATTTTAATAAGAACGGCATCATGGACCCGTACGAAAATCCAAAGCTCGATACGCAATCAAGGATTGCCGACCTGCTGAGCAAAATGTCGCTTGAAGAAAAAACCTGCCAGACCGCGACACTCTACGGGTTCGGACGTGTATTGAAGGAAGAATTGCCCACCCCTGCCTGGTCAGAATCCATTTGGAAAGACGGTATTGCCAACATCGATGAGCACCTCAATGGATTAGATAGACCCCCTACGCAGACACAGTATTCGTGGCCGCCGTCGAAACATACCCGCGCGATCAACGAAACACAACGGTTCTTTGTTGAAAAAACACGGCTGGGAATTCCCGCAGAATTCACAAACGAGGGAAATCGGGGAATCTGTCAGGAAGGTGCCACCGGATTCCCGTCTCAGCTGGGAGTCGGTGCAACGTGGGATGTCGACCTTGTCTCAAAAATTGGTTCCATCACCGGTGAGGAATCCAAGGCGCTCGGGTTTGTCAATGTCTATTCTCCGATTCTTGATCTTGCGCACGATCCACGCTGGGGCAGAGTCGTGGAATGTTATGGTGAAGATCCATACCACATCTCTCGACTGGGCGTTGCACAAATTAAGGGTATACAGTCGGAAGGAGTTGTCGCCACGGTCAAACACTTTGCTGTCTATAGCGTGCCTAAAGGGGGAAGAGACGGCGAAGCCCGAACCGATCCGCATGTCGCGCCGCGGGAAATAGAGATGATGTATCTGGCTCCGTTTGAAGCAGCATTCGTGGAGGCAAACGCGCTGGGAGTCATGAGTTCGTACAATGATTATGACGGCGTCCCCATCACGGGGAACAGCGATTTCCTCATGAAGAAACTCCGGGGGGAATGGGGATTTCAAGGATACGTCGTGTCGGATAGCAAAGCGGTCGAGTATCTTTTCACCAAGCATCATGTGGCCGCGGATGAAAAAGATGCTGTAAGGCAAGCGATCGAAGCTGGATTGAATGTGCGGACGGAATTTACTTCTCCCGCCGATTATATTCTCCCGCTCCGTGATTTGGTCCGTGAAGGAACAGTCCCGATGAAAACGCTCGACGAACGCGTGGCGGACGTCTTGAGAGTAAAATTTTGGGAAGGGTTGTTCGATCATCCCTACGTGGAGCAGCCCGACCGTGCGGATAAAATTGTCGGCTCAGAACAGCATCATGCAGTATCGTTGGAAGCTTCACGCAAATCGATTGTTCTGTTGAAGAATGCCGGCAAACTTCTGCCGCTGAAGAAAACCATGAAATCGATTCTGGTGACCGGCCCGAATGCCGACGCCATGAAGTCGTCTATCAGCAGGTATGGTCCGTCAAAAATCAAGGTGGTTTCCGTACTTCAGGGAATCAAAGACCGTGTGTCGAAACAGGTGGATGTCCGGTATACAAAGGGATGCGAACTGTTCGATGCACGCTGGCCGGAGAGTGAAATTTTGCCGCTGCCCCCCGGGGAGGAAGAAAAAAAGGAAATTGAAAAAGCGAGGGAGTTGGCGAAAGGGGTCGATGTTGCCGTGGTTGTGGTGGGTGAGGATGAACGTATTGTCGGAGAATCGAAATCCCGCACCAGTCTGGATCTTCCGGGATATCAACTCGATCTGGTAAAAGCCGTCTGCGAAACCGGCACTCCGACGATTGTCGTGCTTCTCAATGGCAGGCCGATGTCCATCAACTGGGTGGACAACAATGTTCCGGCAATTGTTGAAGCCTGGTTCCCCGGCCCGCATGGAGGCACGGCAGTGGCGGAAGTTCTCTTTGGCGATTATAATCCCGGAGGGAAACTGCCGGTGACATTTCCAAAGACTGTCGGACAAGTGCCTCTCGATTTTCCGTACAAACCGGGCTCCGACTTAGGTGACGAGACCGGCATCAGGGGAGTCCTGTATCCGTTTGGCTACGGTCTCAGTTACACGGAATTCCAATTCACAAACCTGACCATCACGCCGCAGGAACAACATGCACAGGGGAATGTGACAGTCACTTGCGATATCGAAAACGTCGGCAGTGTAGCAGGTGACGAAGTCGTCCAGCTCTATCTGAATGATGAGACGAGCAGTGTCACAACGTATGTGAAGAGTCTGTGCGGATTCCAACGAATATCGCTGGCTCCCGCCGAAAAGAAGAGTGTCTCTTTTACACTGATCCCCGATCAATTATCTCTCATCAACCGCGAGAATCTCCGCGTCGTTGAACCTGGGAAATTCAACGTGATGGTCGGAAGTTCTTCTGAAGATATTCGGCTCAAAGGAAGTTTTACAATTCTGAAATAAGGAGAGAGCTGACCGAGAATTATAAAAATCCCGACTGATATTTTAGCCGGGATTTCTTATTATATCCCCCCGAGTTGTGAAGGATTTCTACTCCTGAAATGAATTGAACACCCCCTGGTTGTGAAGGAGTTTTACTCCTGAACTGAATGGACACTGATGTTCCATCCATTGCCGTGGTCAGGATTTCTTCTTATGTTCCTTACAAGTAGTCGTTCTCTCCACCGCGAGAAACATCAATGCTGAACCGGATTATCATACTATTCTTTCTTTGTCTTCCATTCCTGCTCCTTGGTCAAACCAACTATTCCATCGTGTGCTGGGTGAACGGGGAGCCAGTCGTGCAAAGAGAAATCGACTTCTGTAGGAGTCTAGTACCCGGAAGAAAAGAAAACCATCCTTCCCTGGAACAATTCCAGCCATGTATTCGCCGTAAGATTGAGCAAATAGTTGCAAAGGAGTTTGGTGTCATCGCTGATCCGAGTTATCAAGCCTCTTTTGCAGAGTGGAAGAAGGAGAATGAACGAAGAAAAAAGGTCAAAGCAGAAGGGGGAATTATCTACGGCCCGGTGCAATATACCGAGGATGGCTATTACGATTATCGTTTTTCCATGATGGTCCTTAAGGTGAAAGAAAAGCTGGGTGAAAAATATACGCTGACCGAACAAGTTCTCCGTCAAGAATATACAAAGAACAAGCAGAGATTTAAACGCCGTGATAGTGTCGATGTAGAGATCATCACCGCTGATGATTCTCTACCAGGTGTGAGAACGAATTTGGATGTAAACGGGAGGATCTCCAAATGGATGGAGGAAAATAAAGCCCAGCGTTCGGTGATCCATGTTGATGACGCTTCACGATCGTTGTACTCGGAAGATGATTCTCAACTCCTCGCATTCGCAGATACAGCACGTGAAGGCGCTGTAAGCACATGGCTTAAGAAGGGGCAAGGCTGGCGCTTATTGATTTGCCGGTCACGGAAAGATGCCGGCTGCGTTCCGTTTGAAGAAGTGCAGGGAATACTCCGTACGAAACTGATTGACCGGAAGTACGAAGAAATGATTGCCGCTCGTCTAAAGAAAGCTTCAGTACGATTTAAACTGTAGCCGGCAAAATAGTGTAACCTTGTCAAAGTTTACCAAGCATGATCCTGGCAACTTTGATAAGATTCAATGGCCGTCTCGGAAGTTGGCGGACAAACCACCCCCATGGTATTTTTCCTACAAGAGCAGAGTTGCGGTTCTTGAGTGATTCCATTATTATACACAGAGAGAGTTGAGAAACTCTCGCACATCTCGGAGATGATGGAAGCACGGATATCTTACACTGCGCGCTCTTGCGTACAAAAAGGAAACCCATGATCAGAGATAAGAGAATCGTCGTTGTTCTTCCCGCATACAACGCCGCTAAAACCCTTGAGATGACCTATACGGAGATTCCTCATGATATCGTCGATGAAGTTATTTTAGTGGATGATGCCAGTGCAGATGAGACGGTTCAGGTTGCCCGGCGGTTGCATATCCGGACGGAGGTACACGAAAACAATCTGGGGTATGGGGGAAATCAAAAAACCTGTTATGAGCTTGCGCTGCAATCCGGGGCCGATATCATTGTCATGCTTCACCCCGATTATCAATATCCACCTAAACTCATCGGTGCGATGGCCTATTTACTGGCGTCGGGAGAATACGATCTTGTGCTGGGATCGAGAATCCTGGGGGGCAAAGCTCTGCAAGGAGGGATGCCGCGCTATAAATATTACAGCAACCGCATCCTGACCCTGATCCAAAACATGCTGATGGGAGCGAAGCTTTCCGAGTATCATACCGGTTATCGTGCGTATACGAGGAAAGTGCTTGAGCAGGTTCCCTGGAGACAGAATTCCAACGATTTCATCTTTGACAATCAATTCCTGTCGCAGGTCATTTATGCCGGTTTTCGTGTCGGAGAGATCACATGCCCGACAAAATATTTTTCCGAAGCCTCTTCGATCAACTTTCTCCGGAGCTTGAAGTATGGCTTCGGGTGCATGGGAATGGCTCTGCTTTTTCGGCTCACTAAACTTGGTGTGGTTCGGTCAAAATTGTTCTCGTAATCCTGATGGGGGTACCATTCCAGTGCTGTTCGGACTTATTTACCCGCCATGTTGTGTGGCGAGCTGGGCGGACGTCCTGACCGATAGTATATGTGCAATGACGGTTATTGGAAAGGGAGGGATTAGAATAGTATATTGGGTGAGGAATAGAGAGGAGATCATCTATGAGACAGGTTATTGTCTATCCTGGAGAAGATCGCTATTGGGTAGCAGAATGCCCGAGCCTTCCAGGATGCATCAGTCAAGGCACAACAAAGGAAGAAGCTATCACAAACATTCGTGATGCTATTCTGGCGTATGTATCAGCACTTGAAGAGGATAAACTTACAGTCCCTCCAGAGCGATTCGAGGCTCTCTTGGTAGCTGTAGGAGTACTCTTCCACAAATTTCTGGCCGCGAATGTGTGAAGTTACTTTTAAAAGTTGGATTCTCCATTCGACGCCAGCAAGGGAGTCATATCATTCTCCGTCGGAATGAACCGTTTGCTCAACTTGTCGTTCCAGATCATAAGGAATTGGACCGTGGTACATTGAGGGCTATTATTCGCCAAGCTGGCCTTTCTGTTGAACAATTTAATGAATTAGTGTAGTACACCCTCCAAAAGTTGTGAAGGAGTTTCCCATTCCAATCGCGAGGCGAGCCACTTCTACATAGATAGAATGACCAGCCAAGATGGTCGGGAATAGAAACTCCCTCCCAGCCTATTGGGGGGGCATCTCGCAGACAGGCAATTTTGACAAGGTCATATGCAGCCACCTGACCGCAGCCCGCAAACACCCAGGTATATATTTTTAAAAAGTTCTTGATTTCTCGCCGGAAATACCAGTATCTTAATCCAGAGAAAGAAGATTTCATCACTCGTCATTCTTCCCGCCTGCACCAAAAACATTTTGGCGGGGAGGCATTCTTAATTTGTTTTTAACGTGCAGGTTTTCTAAAAGAGGCCTTTGAGAGAACTTGCACGGGCAGAAAAAAGGTGACAACTCCTATCTTGGTCTGGCTAAGCTAGCGACAGTCACTTCTTGAATTTTTCACATTCACCGCTGAACAAAAATCTCAGACACCCGCGGTGTAAAATGTCTGATATTACTGCAGCCGACGTCGCCCTGTCCGCCGTCTTATTGGGCGGATGACGTCGGCGTTTGAACGCGACCAACGGTCGCGTCTACAGGTTTGAAAGATATCTGACATTTAGGTAAGACAAACAAGACAAATTTTTTAAACAATTCTCTAACCATAAACAATTGTTTAAGGAGAGGTAAGAGTTACATTCAAAGTGTGTGTAAATAATATGAGTGTTTAGACAATAAAAAAGCGTATCCGTACCTTAGGGTGTCTTGTTTCACATCTTAAAAACCTGAGGAGGATACGCTGATGAAAAAGTACA
>Ga0268280_1000094_pt1 | contig 89458 bp, 83 predicted proteins | sample saktaG_9_FD_190139 | JGI IMG/M metagenome (GOLD analysis project Ga0268280, IMG submission 190139) | Saline water microbial communities from Sakinaw Lake, British Columbia, Canada - sak_2011_5_24_40m | ecosystem: Environmental > Aquatic > Non-marine Saline and Alkaline > Saline ...
AGCAGGATGATGGTGGAACCCATGGCGAAATATCCCATCTCGTCCATCTGGGCGACCTCGATATCGAGATTCTGCCAGTTGTTCAGCGCCGGCAAACCGGCGGGCAAGTAGGTCATGCCTATGTTGCCAACGAAAGTGGCGCCGATCGCGGCCAGGTAGAAAAAGCTGCCTTTAAAAATGAAACGGGTCACGACCCTCTCGTTGCGGATGTAGAGGTACTTGACCCGGTTCACCGAAAAATCGTTGACCGGGAATAGGTGCGTGCCGCCGTGAAAGCAGCCGTTGATGCGGGCCGAAAGAGGGTAGTGGAAGCGATGGTAGTCGTTTGGCGACAGGTAGATCGTCGCCACATGCCATTTTCGCGAGAAATCGAGGCTTTCGGCCAGCAGCTGGCTGAGCGGGTAGGCCCAGCCCTTGACCTGGGTGGCGCGGTCGTCATCGATAAGTTCCAGTTCGCTCAGGCGGCCGTCGGCGGGAGAAAGCAGGCATTGGCGGTCCAGCGGCAGGGGCCTTTTGTCCGGGTCCAGGGGGCGCAGAAAAAATTCGCAGAGCGATCGGTAATCTTCCGTCCCGCCTCTGAATTCGTCCATGACGATCCGGTAATGTTTCTGGAAGCGTCGGATCATTGACCGGGCCAAAAAGCGGGGCCGGCGCAGTCGCATGATTTTGCCCCAGAGACGGCTCAACGCCGGCAGGGAAATGCAGGCCAACAAAACGCGTCCGGCCACAAGTGGAATTTTTTTCATGAATTTCCAGCGGTTTGAATGAAAAAATTATAAATCATTCGCTTCGTGAAGTCAAAAAATCATGATACCCGGGCGGCTTGTCAGCTTGGAAAAGTCGTGTTAACCTTGGCGGATGACAATTGAAAAGGCCCCATTGACCCGCAGAAAGATCGCCGCATTCTGGCTGCCCCTGTTTTCCACCTGGCTGATGATGGGCATGGAAGGGCCCTTTATTGCGGCCGTCATCGCCCGCCTGACCGACGCCAAGTTCAATCTGGCCGCATATGGCGTGGCCTTTTCGCTGGGCATGCTTTTCGAGTCTCCGATCATCATGATGCTCAGTGCGGCCAACGCCCTGGTAAAAGACCGCCAGACCTATCTTAAATTGAGGCGTTTCACTAACGCCCTGAACCTGTTCATCACCCTGGCCATGTTGCTTGTCCTGATCCCACCGGTTTTTTTCTGGCTGACACGCGGCCTGATCAACCTGCCTCTGGAAGTAGCCCAATTAACTCGCCAAGCCACGGTCATACTTCTTCCCTGGCCGGCAGCCATCGGCTACCGGCGATTTTACCAGGGCATCCTCATCGGCAACAAAATGCCGCGACGGGTAGCCTACGGCACAGTGGTGCGTTTGGGGTCAATGTCGGCAACGGCTCTGCTGCTCTATCTTTTTTCTCATCTGCCCGGCGCCTGCGTGGGAGCGGCGGCATTGTCGGCCGGAGTGGTAATGGAGGCGTTGGCCAGCCGTTTTATGGTCAGCCCAGTGCTGCGGCGCTTGCTGTCCGGTCCAGAGGCTATGCACGGCCAGGGGCAGAAACTGGACACCGGGACCCTGATCTCATTCTATTTCCCCCTGGCCCTGACGTCGGTCCTGGCTTTGGCCGTGCATCCCCTGATGTCTTTTTTCCTGGGTAAAAGCCGTTTGCCCATTGAATCCCTGGCTGTATTGCCGGTGGTCAGCGCCCTGGTATTGATATTCCGCAGCGCTGGCCTCTCTTTTCAGGAAGTGGCTATCGCCCTGTTGGGAAAAGGCGGGAACAGCTACCGGCAATTGCGTTCGTTTGCCTGGATACTGGGTGGAACGGTCTCAGGGATCTTGGCCCTGCTCACCTTTTCACCCGCTGTGATCTGGTGGTTTCGCAGCATATCCGGTTTGTCGGAAGAACTGACCCGACTGGCGATTTTGCCCATGCGCATCCTCACCGTCATTCCGGCCTTGGAAGTTTACCTGGCATTTCAGCGCGCCCGCTTCGTCACAGATAAAAAAACCAGATTCATCACCAAGGCCACGGCCCTGGAAGTGGCAATCGTTGCCGGCATCATGCTGCTCGCTGTTTCGCGGACCAATCTGGTTGGAGTCGTAGCCGCAACCCTGGCGGTTGTCAGCGCCCGTATCAGTGCCGGCGTCTATCTGCTGCTTGCCTACAGAAAAATAAAAAAAGTGTAGTTGTTCAACGGGCAGGACTGAAGGGGAAACTGGCAGATATTTCTCAGATCCTCAGCTGCCAGCCAGAAGATCAAACAGGATCTTTCCGAAGAGCAGAACCAGGGTAAAAATGAAAATGGGGCGGATGATGGCGCTTCCCTTTTTTATGACCAGCTTGGCACCGAGCAGGTTGCCGGCCACGCCGGCGCAGGCAGCCGGAATGCCAATAGCATAGATGATCTTGCCGTTAATGATGAAGGTGATCACAGCCGCGACATTGGACGCCAGGTTCACCACCTTGGTGTTGGCATTGGCCGTGACAAAATCGTATTTCAGAACCAGGGTGTAAAAAAAGATCAGGAACATTCCAGTGCCGGGCCCGAAAAAACCGTCGTAAAAACCAATCAGCAATGCCGCTAAAGCGGCCAGGGAATATTTCCGTTGCCGGGATTGATGTTGCGAACGGTTTTCCCGGCCCAAGGAACGATTGGCCAGAGTGAGAGCGGCTACCAGAGGGATAAGGATGATCAGCAATATGCGCAGAAAATCCGGGCTCAGCAGCAGCACGGCGCTGGTTCCCAGAAAAGATCCGATCAGGGCGAAAAAAGCGCTGAGCAGCGCCACGCGGATATCGATCAGCCCGTGTTGGTAATAGCGCAGGCTGGCGATAAGGGTGCCGAAGCTGGAAGAGAACTTGTTGTTGCCCAGCACATAGTGCGGCGGCAACCCGGCAGCCATGTATGCGGGAACGGACAATAGGCCACCGCCTCCGGCAATGGAATCGACCAGGCCGGCCAAAAAGACCACCGGCAGTACAATCAGGTATGTATGCAGCATGGCTGGGTCACTGGGGCTGGGGCGCCTGCGGCCCGCGTTTATTTTTTTCCGAAATGATCATGCCAAAGATGAAACTGCATTAAGGCCCATAACCGATGCGAATGGTTCTCACGGTTCTGCAGGTGTTCGCGGATCATGGTCTGCACGTAGGCAGCGTTAAAAAAGCCCAAGGCGGAAATTTTCCTTTCTGAAAGTGTTTCCAACATCAATTCCTTGAGTTCATTTCTGAGCCAATTTTTAATGGGAATGGAAAACCCCTGCTTCTGACGATTGAGAATTTTTTGGTCCAGGATGCCGGTCATGGCTTTCTTAAAAAACCACTTGCCGGTATTTCCCCGGACCTTCCATTCCGGGGGCAGGGAAAAGGCGAATTCCACCAGTTTGAAATCGAGCAGCGGGGCGCGGGTTTCCAGGGACGCGGCCATGCTCATGCGGTCGACCTTGACCATGATGTCGTCAGTCAGGTAGGTTTTCAGGTCCAGGTACAGGTCCTGATTGATCCCGGGAAACTGGCGGCTGCGCTTGAAAAATTCGCGGAATGGCTCCCTTTGGGGCAGATCTTGCAGGAAGCTTTCCTGCAGAAAGGCCGGGGAATAAAAGCGTGCTTTTTGCTGCCGGGTCAAAAAGAGCATCCAGCGGAAGTGGCGGTTGGCCGCTGCATTGACAAATCCTTCGCCGAAACGCTTGGCGCGGTTGACCAGCCCTTTTTTCAGTTGCGAGGGAGGCAGCAGGCGCATGGCTTGTCCGGCCAGGGTCCGCAGGGGGCGCAGCGGTGATAAGTCCACAAAACGGGCGAGTTTTTGGGCCAGGTAATGTTCGTAGCCGCCGAAGATTTCATCGCCGCCGTCTCCGGACAAAGCCACCGTCACTTTTTCCCTGGCGGTACGCGAGACCAAATACGTGGGGAAATTGGAAAAATCTCCCAAGGGTTCATCCAGGATCTCTGCCAGTTGCAGGACCAGGGCGTGAATGTCGGCGCTCAGCGTCTTTTCCTGGTGATCGGTTTTGAATTTTGCGGCCACCAGGCGCGAATAAGGCAATTCACTGTATGATTTCTCTTCAAAACCGATGGAAAATGTTTTGATCGGAATAGTGGATATCCTGGCCATGGTGGCCACAATGGCGCTGGAATCGATGCCGCCGGAAAGAAACGCCCCCAGCGGCACATCGGAGATCATGCGCAAACGCACCGATTCTTCGAGCAGGGCCAGGAATTCCTCACGGGCGGCGGGAAATCCGCTGGGACTCCCGCCTGGCCGGACATCCCAATATTCGCTGATGGCAACTTTGCCGTTTTCGTAAACCAGCATATGTCCGGCTGGAAGCTTTTTAACTGCGGTCAGGATGGAATACGGAGCCGGGATATATTCCAGGGTCAGAAAAAAATCCAGGGCCTCATGGTCCACATCGCGGCCTACTCCCGGATATTGCAGAATGGATTTGATCTCCGATGCGAAAATCAGGTTGCCGTTTTTTTTCTGGCAGTAATAAAGCGGTTTTTTCCCGATATGGTCCCTGGCCAGGATCAGGCGACGATTTTTTTGGTCGTAGATTGCGAAAGCGAACATGCCGCGCAGTTTTTTTACGAATTCCAGTCCGAATTCCTCGTATAGGTTGACCACCACCTCGGTATCGCTCTGGCTGCGGAATGCATAACCGCGCTGAATAAGTTCACTGCGCAATTCACTGAAATTGTATACTTCGCCGTTGTAGGTGATCCAGGAGTTCCCCGACTGTGAACTGAGCGGTTGATGGCCGGTGGCTAGATCGATGATGCTCAGGCGCCTGGCCGCAAGGCCTATGTTTTCTTTTTGAAAAAAACCTTCGTCGTCGGGACCGCGGTGAACGATCTGGTCGTTCATTTTTTTCAGGGTGCCGGCATCGGCTTCCTTTTCACACTGGTAATAGCCGCAAATTCCACACATGGCTTATTTCTTTTTCCGCACTGGGGAAAACCCGGCTGCCGACCTTATATGACAATCTGGAAAATCGCTTAAAAAATTCAGGAGAAAAACTATCTTGACCGTATTACTATACAAGCCTCGCGCCTTTTCTTTCGCAATCCGTTTGTCGAGGCAAATACTATTTAAAGCTCTTTACTGCCTCATTTTCGTCTTCAAAAGTTTCAAAAACCGTGATCAGCTTGGTGACCATCATCAGGTCTTTGACTTTGTTGGTCAGGTTGGTGATCTTGACCGTTCCACCCTCTTTTTTCAGCGTGGTATAGGAGCGGACCACTTCACCCAAACCTGTTGAATCGAGGTAAGGTACTTCGGCGAAATTCAGAATCAACTGTTTTTCATTTTCCTTGATCGAGGCGTTGACTGACTGTCTGAGTTCATCAATGCCATCGCCGAAAAGTATTTTTCCTTTGAGATCAAAGATGGTGACATCGCCATTTTTTCTTTTTTCTATCTTCATTTTTTTCTCCTTTTACACATTCGCGATTATTTTATAGCATATCAAAAAACAAATTTCAATCACTTTTTTGTTTTTGTGTCCGCCAGGAGGTTTTTCAAGGAATTTCAACAATCTGATAATCGGGGTTGCCGAAACCGATCTCCCGGGCGTAGTCGATCTGCACGCGGTGAGGTATGTCGTAAGCAAGGGCGGTGAGGGGTTTACCGGCCTTCTTTTCCACCAGGTCCAGCGAGGCAGCGTCCAAAGCGACCGCGTCAAAAGAGATCAACACGCCGATATCCGGGACGATTTTCTTGTAGCCGCCCATGCAGTCGCAATCCTTGCTGATGCGGTTCAAAAAATTGATATAGAGCGCCTTGTCCTTTTTGGAAGCAGCTACGCCCCAGGCGTGTTCGACGATTTTTCGCTGCAGCTGTTCGTAGGTTTCCGACCAATTGTAGCCGATAGCATCGAAACGGCAGACGGTCAGACATTGAGCGCAGCCGATGCAAATAACCTTATCGATCTGGGCGACATTCTCCACCATGGTGATGGCCTGGACCGGGCACCACTTGACGCAGGCGCCGCAGGCGGTGCATTTTTTCTTCTTTACCGACGGCGTGGCGGTCGAATGCTGGACCAGCTTGCCGCGCCGGCTGGCACAGCCCATACCCATGTTTTTCAGGGCCGCGCCGAAACCTGAAGCCAGGTGGCCGGTGAAATGGGAAACCACGACCAGGGCCTGGGTCTTGACGATCAGGGAAGCGATCTTGACTTTCGAGTATAGCCTGCCCGGGATCGGCACTTCCAGTTCTTCGTCACCGGTCAGACCATCGGCCATGATCAGCGGCAGACCGGTTTTTTCGAAACCGAATCCGTGGCGCTGGGCCAATTCTATGTGGCTGATGGCCTGGTTGCGCATACCGCTGTACAAGGTGGCGGTATCGGTTAGAAAGGGCAGGGCCCGGCGCTGTTTGAGCAGGTCACCCATCATCTTGAAATTCAGCGGCCGCACGTAGCCTTGAGTTTTTTCCTCGCCGAAATGGGTCTTGAAAGCCACCATGTCGTTGGCCTGGACAAAGGAAAAAAGGTTGTTGGCCATAATGGCTTTTTCGAGTTTTGCACATAGCGACTCGTCGCTTTCGTTGTCGACGCCGGGGATAAAATATACTTTTTCCTTCATTTATCCTTTCCTTTCAATTAATGTTTTTATCATATTATGCATATTTATAGGCCATTTTCGATTGATTAGCTCGCTTTTTATGGACACTCGATCTGCTCATATCTGAGAAATGTAACCATTCAGGGTGAAAAAGTCAATTCCCTGCGGGAATATTTTTCAAAGCTTTTTTTAACCAGCCGGGGATCAATCGCTTGAAATGGTCAATAACACTTGACTTTTCATTTTTCGTATGTTAACTTTTGGTATAAGCAGGAGGTCGACATGAATAAAAAATATCTGGCCGAGGATATATCCAAGAGAATATCCATTAAAAAATATGAAGCCTACAACTTTATTGACCTATTCATCGAAGTCGCCCTGGAAAATCTCGGCAAAGGGCGCAAACTCGTGCTTTCCAAATTTGGAACCTTGATCATTAAAAAAAAGAATAAAAAGCGCGTGATCAATCCCATCAATCGCCAGCCAATGATCATTCCTCCCACCAAGATCGTGAAATTCATCCCTTCGGAGAACTTGAAAAAGAAGTTCGAGGGAAATGGCTGACCTCAATGAAGAGCAGTTAAAAAGGATCTCTTTTCACCTGCTGACCGTTAACAATCCCAAGGCCAGGCAGCATCTGCTGAGAAACAAGTTCAAGAAAGACGATTTATTTTGCCTGGGAACTCGTCAACTTGAATTGAGCGGACTGCTCCCGGCCGCTATCAGGGATATACGCCAAAAAAACTGGACGGCCGCTGAAAATGAAGTCGCTCGGTCGAAAGCGAACAACATCCAAATCATTTTCAGCGAAGACAGGGATTATCCGCCGCTGTTAAAAGAAATTTTTGATCCACCTGATTTCATTTATTTTACCGGCAACCGGGAAATTCTGGCAAAAACCAAATTGGCTGTGGTTGGATCGCGGCGGGGCAGCAACTACGGCCAAGCTGTCATAAACCGCATTCTGCCCGAATGCATCCGGGCCGGACTGGTGATTGTCTCAGGCATGGCCTATGGGATAGATTCCATGGCCCACCGGGCGGCAATCCGTGAAAATGGCACCACCATTGGTGTGAATGCCGGCGGACTGCTGCATTTGAATCCTCCCGGCAACAGCGGCCTGATCAATAAAATCATCGAACATGGCGGCATTATCAGTGAATTTCCACTGGATGTTGTTCCACGTCCTTTTCTTTTTCCTGTCCGCAACCGGGTCATCGCCGGGATTTCCAAGGCCGTGCTGGTCGTTGAAGCGGCCCTGCGCAGCGGTTCACTGATCACGGCCAGGCTGGCCATCGATCAAAACCGTGACGTCATGGCTGTTCCGGGCAATATTGACCAGTCTTTGAGCCAGGGGACGAACTATCTGTTGCAACAGGGTGCCAAATTGATCGCCAGTGCTTCCGATTTGCTGGAAGAATTTGGATTAGAAGTGGCAGCGCCGGCAAAACGGGAGCTGGTTTTGTCGATCAAAGAAAAGCAAATACTTGACTTATGCGGAGAAAGTGATGTAAAAGGATTCGATTTTCTGGTTGAAGCACTTGATCTGTCAACCGCTGAAATTATTTCGCTTTTGATGGGCTTGATTTTAAAAAACCTGATAGCGGAAGAAGCGGATGGTTACCGAAGGATAAATTATGCCTAAAAAAACATTGGTGATTGTAGAATCTCCGGCCAAGTCAAACACGATTTCCAAATATCTGGGCGACGACTTTGTGATCAGTTCTTCAATGGGTCATATCCGCGACCTGCCGGCCGCTGTCTTGGGAATTGACCTGAAAAACAACTACAAACCATGCTACGAGGAGTTGCCAGGGAAAGCCCAGGTGATCAAGGAGTTGCGCAAGCTGGCCAGGAACGCGGATAAAATTTTTCTGGCCTCCGATCCCGACCGTGAAGGTGAAGCCATTGCTTTTCATTTGCAGCAGATTCTGCAAGCGGAAAACCAACATATTTTTCGCGTGCTTTTCAATGAGATCACCCGCCAGTCCATATTGGCGGCAGTGGAAAAACCGCTGGCCATTGACGGACACAAAGTCGATTCCCAACAGATGCGCCGACTGCTGGACCGTTTGGCCGGGTACAAGATCAGTCCGGTGCTGCAGCGGAAGATCGGCGGCCCGCTTTCGGCCGGCCGCGTGCAATCCGTAGCCCTGAAATTGATCGTGGAAAGGGAAAAGGAAATCAGGGCTTTCGTTTCCAAAGAATTCTGGACCATTGCCGTGGAATTACTGGGTTCGCGCCAACCAGCGTTCATGAGCAAGCTGGAAAAATTCAAAGGCAAGAACATCAAGATCGCCGATAAAAGCAGCTGTGATCTGGTACTAACCGAATTGAAACTGAACGATTACATTCTGGAGCGCATGCAGAAAAAGCTGAAAAAGCGCAAAGCGCCTCCGCCCCTGATCACTTCCACCCTGCAGCAGGAGGCTTTTCGCCGCTTCAAATTCCCGGTGAAAAAAACCATGCAGCTGGCGCAGCAGCTTTACGAAGGCCTGAATATCCATGGCGGCGAAACCAGTGGATTGATCACCTACATGCGCACCGACTCATTCCGTGTTTCCGACCAGGCGCGTGACCAGGCGCGCGGATACATAGCGGCCGGTTTGGGGAAAGAATATTGCCCGTCCACCCCCAATGTGTTCAAGAGAAAATCGAAGATCCAGGATGCCCATGAATGCATCCGGCCTACATTTCCTTTTCATGCCCCGGATGATATCAAGGCTGATCTTAATCCAAGCCAGTTGAAGATCTATCAGCTGATCTGGGAGAGGTTTTTTGCTTCGCAGATGGCTGATGCGGAGATTGAAGAGACCCAATTTGACATCAAGAACGGATTGTACTTGTTCGTCTGCAAGGGCGAGATCGTGAAATTCAAGGGTTTTTATATTATGCTGAAAAACGATAATGAGCAGACGATCCTGCCGCAGTTGCAGGAAAAGGAGATCCTGCAGCTGCTGAAGATCGATGATAAACAGAATTTCACTAAACCGCCGGCCCGCTACAGCGAGGCGTCTTTGGTGAAAGTGCTCGAGGAAAAAGGCATTGGCCGCCCTTCTACCTACGCCAAGATCATCGAAACCCTGAATAAGAGGGAATACGTCTATAACGAAGAAAAGAGATTCGTACCCACCGATCTGGGCATCAATGTGGTCGAGTACCTGGAAGAGAATTTTCAGGATATCATGAACTATAATTTTACCGCCGAGCTGGAAAAAGAGTTGGATCTGGTCGCCGAAGGTAAACTCGATTGGGTGACAGGGATAGACCAATTCTATAAAAAATTGGCGATAGATCTGGAAAAAGTCAAGGGCGCAAAAAAAGTGGAATTGCTGACCGGCGGCAAATGTCCCGACTGCGCAGGCGACCTGGTCAAAAAATATTCCCTGAAAACCAGGGGCTGGTTCGTGGGCTGTTCCAACTATCCGCAATGCCGGTATACCGAACGGGTCACGATAAACAATGAAAGGATCAGCAAGGACGAGATCCTGGAAAAACTGTGTCCCCAGTGCGGCAAACCCCTGATCAAGAGATATTCCCCTAAAACCAGGCAATACTTTGTCGGCTGTTCCGGTTTTCCCGCCTGTAAACATATCGAAAAAAGCCAGGAAGAATTGGGTACTTGCCCGCAGTGCAGCAAACTCTTGACCAAGAGATTTTCCCCCAAGACCCGCCGTTATTTTGTCGGCTGTACCGGGTATCCTGAATGCAAATTCATACAAAAAGGGTGAAAAAAAGAGTCACGATTATAGGTGGCGGACTGGCCGGGGCGGAAGCTGCCTATCAGATAGCCAAAAGCGGCATGGCTGTCGATCTGTATGAGATGCGGCCGCAGGTAATGACCGAAGCCCACGGTGGCGATTCCCTGGCTGAAATGGTATGCTCCAATTCGCTGGGTTCTGAGGAGATCAGTTCCGCTTCCGGTCTGTTGAAGCGGGAATTGAAAACGCTCGATTCCTTTTTTTTGCGCAGTGCCGAAAAAAACAGAGTCCCGGCCGGAAACAGCCTTGCGGTCGACCGGCTGCAATTGGCAGCAAACATTACCGCTGAACTGGAATCCATGCCCGGGATTCGTATTATCCGCCAGGAAATCCGGGAAATCCCGGCTACTGAAATGCCTTTGATTATTGCCAGCGGACCGCTAACCAGCCCCGCTTTCGCCCAGGCCCTTTCCGGCTTGACCATGCGCAAAAATCTCTACTTTTTTGACGCCACCTGTCCGCTGATCCGGGCCGAAAGCATTGATTTTTCAAAATTGTTTGCCGCTTCCCGCTACGAGAAAGGGGAAGCCGATTTTTTGAATATTCCCCTGGATCAGGCGCAATACGAATTGCTGGTCACAAGCATGGTCGGAGCTGAACCTGAGCAGGCCAGGGACTTTGAAAAAGAAATTTTTTTTGACTCCTGCCTGCCGGTGGAAGAAATCGCTCGTCGTGGACCGCAATCGCTGGCCTTTGGGCCTTTGAAACCGGTCGGACTGGTCGATCCGCGCACGGGAGTCCGTCCGCACGCGGTTGTACAACTCCGTCAGGATGATCTGAAAAAGGATTTTTTCCAATTGGTCGGATTTCAGACGCGGTTGAAGCATGGAGACCAGAAGCGGATCTTCCGCACTCTGCCCGGGTTGGAAAACGCCAAGTTCGAGCGTTTTGGTCGCATGCACCGCAACACCTATATCAATGCCCCGTTGATCATCAATCAATTTTCCCAGTGCAAAAAAAACAGCCGCATCTATTTTGCCGGCCAGATCTCCGGAGTGGAAGGCTATGTGGAGTCGGTCGCCTCCGGATTGCTCTGCGGTCTGTTTGCCAGTCGGAATGAGCTCCGCAACCCACTCCCGGAAACCACGGCAATCGGTTCGCTGCTCTCTTACATCGCCAATGCCGGCTGGCAGGATTTCCGGCCCAGCAAGTTCACTTTTGGCTTGCTGGCGGACAGTGGAGTGGAATGCCGCGACAAGAAAAGAAAAAAAGAGTTGAAAGCCGAAAGGGCCTGCGAGGCGCTGCAACAATGGATAAAGAAAGCCGCCATCTAAATAATTATATCGGTTATTTGCGTGAAATAAAAAAGTTTTCCGCTAACACGCTCAAGGCATATACTATCGATATCAGGCAATTCCATGTTTATTTTTCGGAACAAGGGTTGCCGGTCAGCAAAAACAATATCCGCGACTTCATTGCCCATCTTTATATGAAAAGCAAAAATAAGGCCACCGTGGCCCGAAAAATATACGCCGTTAAATCTTACTACGGTTATTTGGTTAAAACCGGGATCCAGCCCCACAATCCTTTCGATGGTATCGGCACGCCGAAACTGGATAAAAAAATTCCCCAGATCCTGACCGAAAACGAAATGCAGCAATTTCTTGACGCTCTGCCCGCTGAGACTTTTTTGCAGTTGCGCAACAAGGCCCTCTTTGAGTTCCTGTATGCGACCGGCCTGCGCATCTCTGAATTGACCGGGTTGCAAGTCGGCGATGTGCATTTCGCTGATAGGCTGGTGCGGGTTATGGGCAAAGGAAAAAAAGAGCGCATCGTCCCCTTTCATGAGCAGGCCGCCGCGGTCATGGCCCAATATATCGAGCGGCGGCGAACCGAGTTTTCCGGCCAGGGTGAGCGGATCTTTGTCAATTCCCGGGGCGGACCCCTGAGCCAGCGTTCAGTTGAGCGTATCCTGAAGCAGGTTTATCACGATCTGACCCATTCAGGCAAGCAAGTGCATCCCCATTTGCTGCGTCATTCTTTTGCCACTCATTTACTGCAAAGGGGGGCAAACCTGCGCATCATCCAGGAATTGCTGGGGCATGCCAATTTGGCTACAACCGAAAAATATACTACTTTGAATTTCAGTGATCTGCAAAACACCTATAGGAAATTTCATCCCCGGAAACAATCATGAGCAGGAAGACGGTCTTTTTTCTGTTTAAATTTGCTCTTGGCTTCGGCCTGATGCTTTACTTGCTGCTTTATATCGCCCGGCCGCGGGAAATCATAGCAGTTTTCAGCAACGTTTCCTGGTCAATGGTACTGCTGGCTTTTTGCCTGCATGGGTTCGGGTTCTTGTTTTCGGCCCAGCGCTGGAAGCTGATCCTCGATGAAAGGGGCGCCGGTTTCTCTATTTCGCAATTGATCCGTTTGCTGCTGGTCGGCTCATTTTTCAATCTCTTTTTGCCCACACGATTCGGTGGTGACGTGGTCAGGGTCAGCGATACGCGCCATATCGACCAGGGGGTGACTGCGTCCTTGGCGGTAATCGTCTATGAGCGCATGAGTGGTATCGTAGCTTTGCTGGTGCTGGCCATGCTGTCCTCGCTTCTAAAACTGAATTTTTTAAAAGAGCTGCCTTTGCTTTATGTCTCGCTCCTGGTCAGCCTGCTGGGAATTATCCTGCTGGTGCTGGCCTGGAAGAAACTACCGCCTGGATTTCTGGCCAGGTTCAAATGCCGCCAATCCTGGCTGCGCAAAATTTTGGATAAGTTGGACAAGTTCCATGCCATCCTCCTTGATTTTTTAAACCACCGTTCCTTATCAAAAAAAGTTTTTTTCTGGGCGCTGCTGCTGCAGCTCAACGTGGTGCTTCATTATTATTTGATCGGCCAGGCATTGAAGCTGAGCCGGATCCCTTTGCTGGATTATTTTTTTTCCATTCCCCTCATGCTGTTCCTGCTGTCTTTTCCGGTTTCGATCAATGGTATCGGTGTCCGGGACCTGTTCTTGATCCAGCTTTTCACGTATTACGGCTACCCGGCTCAAATGGCAATCGCTTTTTCCTTGCTGGATGTGGCCTTCAACCTGTTGCTGGGCATCTGCGGCGGTTTGATCTACGTTTTTCGCAAAAATGAATAAAAAACTCATACCACTCTTTACCGCCCTGCTCCTGCTGTTTGCCAGCAGCCAGGAAAAACTCCGTGTGATCAATCTCCGCATCGAGGAGATCTCGGCTAAGCTCCTGGCCTGCAAGCAGGACAAATCCTCTATTCTTAATGATATTTACGCTCTGGAGTTGCAGACGGAATCGGTCGTTATCGGATTGAATAAAGTCGATTTGCTGATGGCCGATACCAGGGCGCAGATTGCCCGCAAGCAAAAAGAAGAAGAGCACCTTCAAGCCAAGATCCGCTCCTCGCAGGACAATGTCAAACGCATTCTGCGGGTTCTCTATAAAATCGGAGAATTGGGTTACGTGAAGCTTTTTATCAATATCGGCAATTTCGATCAGCTCTTCCGCAACTACCGTTTGATCGTTTCCCTGATGGATGATAGGGTCGTGGCCATAAGGGAAATCCGCCAGGGTCTCATGAAGCTGCAAAAACTCAAAGCTGAATTGCAGGTGGAGTTTGACCGTCAAAACAACTTGAGAAAAGAGCAATCCGGCAAGTTGTCGCGCCTGCAGGGTCTGAAACAGGAGAAGCTGGAGTTGATCGCCAAGATCAACCGCCAGCGGGATTTCAATGTCCGGTTGCTGGAAGAATTGAAAAATGAAGGGGAAAACCTGACCCGGTTCCTGGACCAGAGAACGGTGGCGGACGTACCCGACCTGGTCGATTTCAAACTTATGCAGGGCAAACTGGCCTGGCCGCTGCCCGGAAGCATCATTTCCAGTTTCGGGAAAAAAAAGAGTGCCAACTTCAATACTTATACCATGAACAACGGCATTGAAATTAAGCCGGTTTTGTCCGATGAAATCAAGGCTATCGGGGCAGGGGAAATTATTTTTTGTGATTATTTCAAGGGCTACGGAAACTTGCTCATCATTCAGCATGCGGGAAATTTCCATACCCTTTACGGGCACTGCGACAGTTTTAAAAGGAAATTGGGTGAGCGAGTGCAGGTCGGTGAAGTGATAGCCCTGGCCGGTAATTCCGGCAGCCTTTACGGCAAGTCGGTTTATTTTGAGATCAGGCAAAACCTGAAACCTCTGGATCCCTTGCTCTGGTTGGGCAAAAGGTGATAAAATCTGCCCTTGAAAAAAACAATGAAACCGAAAAGAAAAACAATTAAAAACTCTAATCGCAAAACTGCTGCGATATCTTTTTTTCTGTTCGGCGCCATCGCCCTGGCCGCGGTGTTTACCCTTGAATTTCTTGATTACCGCTCCGGAAAATATTCATTCATTTTCAGCAAACTGATCCGCCTGCAGCAAAAGATACCGGCAGCTGAAAAATTCAACCGCGAACTAACCGCAGCTTTGTCAGGGAGAAAAGTCCCTTTTGATTTTTTAAAGGACCAAGGCGGGGTCAGCCATTTTAAGATTGAGTTACCTGAACCGCTTTACCTGCCTTTGAGCAAAGATCTGCGTTGGCTGGTGGAAAAAAACCGGGGCTTGTACCGTCTAAGCGAAGTCCAGGGCATGAAGGAGCAGGTCATATATTTGATTCAGGTGATTTTTGAAAAGAAGCTGACCCATGTTATTTTGATCAGCAAGCGCCTGGCCGTTCAGCCGCGGCCGCTTGAAATGCCCGTCACCCCTGCCAGGACCAGGACCGGGAAAGCACCCCGTCTGGCCTTTATCATCGATGATATCGGCTATGCCGATTTGATATCCGATCAATTGCGCGAATTGGGCATTCCCCTGACCGCCGCCATCATTCCCGCTGCGCCCTATGCCCGGAGCGAAGCGCAAAAGATCCATGAATATGGTTTGGAGGAGATCATCCATCTGCCCATGCAGCCCAAGGATCCGGCCAATCACCACCCGCGCGACCAGTTCGTTTTGATAGACTCCAGCGCTGCGGAGATCCAGGTTTTGCTGCAGAAGGCCCGGGAGGTGGTTCCATATGCCCGGGGGCTGAACAACCACATGGGTTCGCTGCTCACTTCCAACCCCCAAGCCATGCGCCGGGTGCTGGAGCTGGTCAAAAGGGCGGGACTTTTTTTTGTGGATTCCAGAACCACACCCAGCTCACTCGCCTATGCCTTGGCCCGTGAAATGAAGATCAAGACCTTCAAGCGCGATGTGTTTCTCGACGACGAGCAGTCTTACCAATACAGCAGCGGACAGATCAAGCAGCTGGTGGAACTGGCCCGGCGAAACGGCCGCGCCCTGGCCATCGGCCATCCCTTCCCTTCCACGCTGGCCGCCCTGCGCGACGCCGTCCCCTGGCTGAAGCAGCAGAAAGTTGAGGTTGTTTTCGCTTCGGCATTGCTGGAGTAGTGTTGGAGTTTGCCGACTCGCCTTTGTATTTTCAATCAGGAGTTGACAAGAATCGTTTTTAATAATAGAATTTAGGTCTGCAAAGGAGGAATAATGGCATTAATTATTGATGATACCTGTATCAGCTGCGGTGCTTGTGAAGCGGTTTGCCCGGTCCAGGCGATTTCCCAGGGCGATCAATACTACGTGATCGATCCCAGCCTCTGTGTGGAATGCAAAGACCATTTTGACGAACCCCAATGCGCTTCGGTGTGCCCCACCGATTCCTGCGTCAAAAAGTAAGCTTTTTACGTTTCAACCTAATTGGCAATAGCGTTCCTGTTCAGGGAACGGTCGTTTAGAAAATCATCGGTGCTTTGGCCCGGATGATCCTCGCTCGCATCAAGCCTTTCGCGGTCAATATCATATTGTTTTTGCTCACCGTGGTTTTCACTATGATCATCGGCGTGCAATACCATATCAGTTACCATGCCGTCACCCTGCCCCCAGGAATTGGATTCTTCGGCTTTCTCTGGCAACAACCCTCCGCTTGGCTGTGGGGGCTTTCCTATTCGATTTCATTGCTGGGTATTCTGCTGGTTCATGAAATGGGCCACTTCTCAGCCTGCCGTTTTCATCGTATCGAGGCCACCTTGCCGTATTTCATCCCGGCCCCGACCCTGATCGGCACCTTTGGCGCTTTCATCAAGATCAAATCTCCTTTTTTGTCCAAAAGGGCCCTTTTCGATGTGGGCCTGGCCGGTCCCCTTGCCGGTTTTCTGGTCTCCCTGCCGGTCATCACCCTGGGAATTTCGCAATCGCGGCTGGTAGCCAAAAGCGACCTGCAGTCGGGTCTGACCCTGGGTGAACCGCTGGTGTTCAAATTGATCAGTTGGCTGGCCCTGGGGCCGGTGGGCGGACAGTATGACATCCTGGTCCACCCTATGGCTTTCGCCGGTTGGTTCGGTCTTTTGGCTACGGCGTTCAATCTCTTTCCCATCGGCCAGTTGGATGGGGGGCATATTCTATATGCCCTGCTCGGCAGAAAGGCATACTATGCCGGTGTCGCCTCAATCGCGTTCATGGTGATAATGGGAATTTTATTCTGGCAGGGCTGGCTTTTCTGGGCGCTGATCGTCACCCTGATCGGCCTGCGCCATCCGCCTGTTTTCGAAGATGAAAAACTTGATTCAAAAAGAAAAATCTTGGCTGCCGTCGCCCTGCTGATCTTCCTGCTCTCTTTCACTCCGGCCCCCCTGTCCTTGTCCCGCTGAACCCGCTTTGAATATAGGCGTCGGCTGTGCTATGATTTCTCGATGAAAAGGGCTTTCGACCGCTATATTCTGAAGGAAATCGCTTCTCCGTTCGCCATCGGCCTGCTGGTCTATACTTTCACTCTCCTGATCAACCAGATCCTTATCCTTTCCAAAACACTGATCGCCAAAGGGGCTACAACCGGAACTGTTTTCAAGATTTTGCTTTATTTGCTGCCCGACTTGTTTTCCTTTACCATTCCCATGGCCACACTGATGGGAGTGCTGGCCGGGATGAGCCGCTTGAGTTCGGACTCCGAGATCGTGGCTTTTCGGACCATGGGCATTCCCAATCGCCAGTTGCTGAAGCCGGTGCTGCTCTTTTCACTTGCCACCTGGTTCGTTTCTTCCTGGCTGATCATGTTCCTGGCCCCGGAAGCCAATTATCGCTTCAGCAAACTGCATACTGGAGTGGTCCTTTCGCAGACGATCTCCGGGATCAAGCCCGGAATCTTTTACCAGGACCTGCCGTTCTACAGCCTGTATTTTCGCGATCAGGACCGCGGCGGTGAATGGCAGGATGTTTTTCTGTGTTCAATGAAAAACCAGGAGGAAGACACGCTGATCTTTGCCAAAAAAGGCAGATTCATCTACAAGCAGTTTCAAAAAGACAACTACATTGTGCTGTACGACGGCGTGGTCCATAGTTTTAAAAAGAAAGATCCGCTCAAGTATTCCTTGACTTTTTTTTCCCGAAAAACCGAAAAGATCAGCAATTTGATCACCATACGCCAAACCCGGCGCAGCACCCAGCTGGTTTTTCCCGAGCTTTTCCGCAAATTGCGCGCCAACCCGGGCGATCTGCTTTTGAGCCTGGAATTTCACAAGAAATTCGCTTTGCCGTTTGCCTGTTTGGCGCTCGGCTTTCTGGGCATGTCGCTGGGTATTTCCACCAGCAAGGGCGGCAAAACCAGCGGCTTTGTTATCTCCCTGGGCATCATCTTCATCTACTATGTGATGATGACGGCCGGGCGCAATCTGATCCTGAAAAAGGTCATCTCTCCTTTCTGGGGTTCATGGGCGCCCACTTTCTTTCTGGTGGCAATCGGCATTTGGCTTTACCGGTTTTCGGCCCGGGAAAAAGGAATCAATTGGGAAAAAATATTCGCTTGGCGCTGGTTGGGACGGAGAAAGCCCGGGTCCACCCCTGAGGTTGCCGCCAGTTTAAAAAAGCCGTTTTTTTTACGCTGGAATCCAATTAAAATACTCGACCGCTATGTGCTACGACGGATGTTTCTGATCTTTTTTCTGGTTTTTTCTTCCTTGCTGCTGGTTTTTTATATCATTAATATCCTGGAATTGATCGACAATGTCATCGAAAATAATATTCCTTTCGCCTATGTCCTGAAATACGACTACTATGCCACTCCGGAAATTGTCACCATCATTCTGCCAATTTCCATATTAACCGCAGTATTGCTCACTTTTTCCCTGATGAGCAAGAACAATGAAGTGACCGCGGTCCAGGTCAGCGGTATCAGTCTCTTCCGCCTGGCGCTGCCGGCGGTTTTTTTGGGCCTGTTTTTGTCGCTGGCCACTTTTTTTATCCAGGAAAATATCCTCCCTGAAGCCAACCGGCAGTCGGGACGGATGCTGGATGTGATCCACAAGCGCAAATCATATACGGACATCGAATTTGCCAGAAACTGGGTTTTGGGCAGTGAAAACAAGATCTATTTTTATAACTTTTATGAAAAACGCCGCAAACGCTTTATCAATTTCAATATTCTTTACCTGGATGGGGAAGGGCGACTGCACCAGCGCATCTCGGCACTTTCCGCTTCCTGGCAAGGAGAAAATACCCTGCGGCTTAGCGATGGTTATGTCAGGAGGTTCAAAGACAATTTTCCCTTTAATCAACAACTTTTTAAGGAAATGCAACTGCAAATCCGCGAAAATCAGGATTATTTCACCCAAAAAATCAAGTTCTCAGGTGCCATGAATAGTGCTGAACTAAAAGAATATATCCGTTTTTTACAAAAAAACCGCAGCGATCCCCTGCGTTATCAAGCCCAGCTCTACAACAATTACGCTTTCCCATTTTCATCGCTGGTCATGGTTTTTATCGCTATCCCCTTTTCGTTCCTGATGGGCAACCGCGGCGCCCTTTTCGGCATTGGTATCGCCGTGGGCATTTCCATGATCTACTGGGGGGCGCTGGGCATTTTTAGCTCCATAGGCGCCACCGGGGTATTTTCGCCGCTGCTTTCGGCTTTCGCCCCCCTGATTATTTTTTCGATCATTTCCGGAATTTTGTTCCTGAAGATCAAAACCTGATCCTGCGGCCAGCGGGATAAAATTGGTTCCATGTTCCAAATTGGCCGCGAATATGGTAAGATTTAGCATCTTGATGGCCTATCCCCAAAAACCGAGGTGAAGCATGGAGAAGGAAGAACTTAAGGCGAACCAGGACGCACTTGAGCGGCGTGCAAAAAAAAAGCCGTCAGCAAAAAAGAACAAGTTGACCATGGTGCCTCTGTATTGCAAAGGCTGCGGCCTGTGTGTGCATATTTGTCCCACCGGTACCCTGCAGTTGTACGATGATCCCAAGAACAAATTCGGCGCTTCGGTGAAAATCGACGCCCCGGATTTCTGCATCGGCTGCAAGATGTGCGAACTGCAGTGCCCTGATTTCGCCCTGTTTGTAAATTACGAGGAAGAAAAAAAGGAAGGTGGCCAATGAGTCAGCGCAAGGTTTTACAGGGCAATATCATCATTGCCAAGGCCGCTTTGGCGGCCGGCTGTGATTTTTTCGCCGGCTATCCCATTACCCCTTCCTCGGAGATAGCCCAATACATGTCCAAGGAAATGCCCAAAATGGAACGGGCCTTCATTCAAATGGAAGACGAGATCGCCTCGCTGGGCGCATGCATCGGCGCCTCGCTGGCCGGGAAAAAAGCCCTGACCGCCACCTCGGGCCCGGGATTTTCCCTGATGCAGGAGCATCTCGGCATGGCGGTCATGGCCGAGGTGCCGGTGGTGATCGTCAACGTCATGCGCGGCGGCCCGTCGACCGGCATGCCCACCAAGCCTTCGCAGGCCGACATGATGCAGGCGCGCTGGGGCACCCACGGCGACCATCCGATCATCGCCGTTTACCCGGCTTTTTCCGATGAAATCTTCAGCGAGACGGTTCGCGCCTTCAACCTTTCTGAAAAGTATTGGAACCCGGTCATCATTTTATTGGATGAAGTCCTTGCCAAGGCCCATATGGACGTGGAGATCCCCGATCCCGGCAGTTATGAGGTATACTGGGAGAAGACCCACGAGATCAGCGATTTGAATATCTACGATCGCAATATCGGGGAAAATCCGCCCCGAATCGATTTCTTTCACAGCTACCCGATCCATATCGACAGCCTGGAGCATGACGCCCACGGCTGGCCTTCATTCGATGCCAAAACGGTCGACAAAATGCAGAGACTGCGCATGGAGAAGATCTATCATAACCTGGATGACATCATCAAATACAAGGAATATTTCCTGGATGATGCCGAAGTCCTGGTCTTCAGTTTCGGCATTTCGGCCCGTTCCGCCCTGGCCGCGGTCAAAATGGCCAGGGAGCAGGGCATCAAGGCGGGGCTATTCCAGGCCCTGACCGTCTGGCCCTTTCCCCGCGCCGCCCTGCAGGAGCGTTTCAAGAAGACCAAGAAAGTATTGACCGTGGAATTGAACATGGGGCAGATGAAGTACGAGATCGAACGCATTGCCCCGCCCGACGTCAAAAAACAGACCCTGCTGCGCGCCAACGGCCTGCCCTTTTCCCCGGGTGAAGTCCTGGAAACCATCAAGGAGTTCGTCAAATGAGAGACTACGAAAAATACATCCGTTACCGGACCTTCCCCACTCCCTGGTGCCCGGGTTGCGGGGACGGCGTGATTTTGAAGTCCATTGCCATGGCTTTTGCCGAGTTGAAGCTCGATCCCGACGACATCATCGTGATCGCCGGCATCGGCTGCTCCGGCCGCATGCCCACCTACTTCAATACCAACACCCTGCACACCACCCACGGCCGCGCCCTGACCTTTGCCACCGGCATCAAGCTGGCCAAGCCGGAGAAGCTGGTGGTGGTCGTTTCCGGGGACGGTGACGCCACGGCCATCGGCGGCAACCACCTGATCCATGCCGCCCGGCGCAACATCGGCATCAAGATGATCCTGATCAACAACGGCATCTACGGCATGACCGGCGGCCAGGTCTCGCCGCTGACCCCGCCCAAGTTCTTTACCGAGACCACCCCCTACGGCAACATCGAGCCCCATTTCAGGATCAGGATGCTGCTTTCCGCGGCCGAGGCTTCGTTCGTGGCCCGCGAGACCGTCAATAGATTGATGCAGTTGAAGCAGGTGATCAAGAAATCGTTCCTGCACAAGGGCTTTTCGGTTGTGGAAGTGATGAGCAACTGCCACGTCAACCTGGGGCGGCGCAACAAGATGAAGAGCCCGCTGGTCATGACCGAGTACATCAAGGACATCACCTGCAGCATGGCCGATTTCGAAAAGCTCACTCCCGAGGAGCAGGAAAACAAATACCCTCTGGGCATTTTCGTGGAAAACACCCAGAGAATGGAATACACCGATCTCTATTACAACCACATCGTTCCCGTCGCCCAGCAGTCCGGCGCCAAGGGGGAAAAATGAAGAAATACGAAATACGCTATGGCGCCGTCGGCGGCCAGGGCATCATCACCGCCGGGGCGCTGCTGGTGGACATCGCCGTGGAGATGGAGAACAAGTTCGCCATCGAGAGCCCGACCTATACGGCCGCGGTGCGCGGCGGCCCGACCAAGGTCGACGTCATCATCTCCGATGAAGCGATCGACTTCCCCCACGCCCAGGCCATCGATTTCTTCCTCTGCACCGACCAGAAGCCCTACGACATATACAAGGAGCGCCTGAAGGACGACGCCATCGTGGTGGTCGATTCCCACCTGGTGCGCGAGCTCGGCGACACCCGCCACTGGAAGGTGTACCACGTGCCCATCATCAACGAGACCAAGGTGGGGACGGGGAACGTGGTGCTGACCTCGGTGGTCAGCCTGGCCCTCACCCAGAAAATGACCAGCGTGATCAGCTACGAGAACATGGTGGCCCACATCAAGCATTGGGCCCCGAAAGGCACTGTGGAGATGAACATGAAGGCCATCGAGGTCGGGATGAACCTGATCAAATAGGATGAATTTCCCCGCCGTTCCCGAACAACTCGACCTGCTCAGGAAAGGGGCCCTGGAGATCATCAGCGAAGGGGACCTCGAGAAAAAACTCGCCCGTTCGCTGAAGACGAAAAAACCGCTGCTGGTCAAGGTGGGCTTCGATCCCACCGCACCGGACCTGCACCTGGGGCACACCGTCCTGATCCGCAAGATGAAGCATTTCCAGGACCTGGGCCACACCGTCGTCTTCCTGATCGGCGACTTCACGGGGCTGATCGGCGATCCCAGCGGCAGGAACAAGACGCGGCCGCCCTTGAGCCAGGAGGAGATCGCGGCCAACGCCGAGACCTACAAGGAGCAGATCTTCAAGCTCCTCGACCCGCAAAAAACGGTGATCGACTTCAACTCGCGCTGGCTCGGCGCCCTGACCCCGGTGGAGATCATCAGGCTGACCGCCGCCTACACGGTGGCGCGCATCCTGGAGCGCGATGATTTTTCCAAGCGCTACAAGAACGGGGAGCCGATATCGGTCCATGAACTGCTCTACCCGCTCATGCAGGGCTACGACTCGGTGGCTTTGCATGCCGACGTCGAGCTGGGCGGCAGCGACCAGAAATTCAACCTGTTGGTGGGCCGGGAGCTGCAGCGCAACTACGGCCAGGAGCCCCAGGTGATCATCACCACGCCCCTGCTCGAGGGTCTGGACGGCATCCAGAAGATGAGCAAGAGCCTGGGCAACTACATCGGCATCCACGAGTCCCCGACTGAAATGTTCGGCAAGGTCATGTCGGTCAGCGATGAGCTGATGTTCCGCTATTATGAATTGCTGACCGACGTGCCGGCCAGAGAGATCGCCCGCATCAGGAAAGATATTGAAACTGAAAAACTGAACCCCATGACGGCCAAGATCGACCTGGCCAAATCCATCATCGCTGATTTCCATTCCGAAGCGGCGGCAACGGCGGCCGAAGAAGAGTTTATCAGAATCTTTCGCAACAAGGAGGCCCCCGCTGACGTCCAGGTCCTGAACCTGAGCGCCGACGAAGCGCTGGTTGATTTCATCGTGCGCCACGGCTTCCTGGCTTCACGCGGCGAGGTCAAACGCGTTCACGCCCAGGGTGGCATCTACATCGACAACGAGCGCCCCGAATCGATCACCGTCACGCTGAGTAAGGGGAAATCCTATCTCTTAAAAATAGGAAAGAGAAAGTTCTATAAGATCGAGCCCCCTCAGCGGGGACCTTCAGGGTCCGCCGCTTAGATCGTCGCCAATACCCGCTTGGCTTCCTTGCTGACCCGCATATGGGCATCCCGGGTCAATTTTGACACGAATTCCTTGACCCGCTCGCGGTCCAGTTTGGTCAGGGCGTCAAGCAATTTCAGCCTGACTTCGACATTAGCATCGGCCAGCAATTCATCGATTTTTTTGAAAAGCAGTTCGCTGCGGCGGTTGCCCAGAATCTCGACGATCGCCGCCCGCGTGAACCAGACAGAATGGGGTAATTGATTCAGCAGCCTGTTTTCATCGAGTTGGGGCCGGGCCGAGAGTTCCTTGACCACCAATTCCCTGATCCTCAGGTTGTCCTCGGCCAGGAACGAGATCAGCATATCCTCGCTGGCCTGGCCGGTCTCGCTGACAATCAGCTTCACGGTTTGCAGCTTCCTTTCGTTATGCTGCTTTTTGACCAGCTCGCGCATGGGAAAGAAACCAAAGCCGTTATCGAATCCCTTTTCGCTCAGGGCTTTTTTGCAGGCCATAGTCACCGAACTGTCGGGGTGCTGCAGGAATTTTTTGTAGAAAGAACGGTCGCGGAATTTCAATTCGCGCAGGATTTTCAGGGCGCTGGCCAGGCATTTGGACGAAACGTTTTTATTGACAGCGATCTCCTGCAAAAATTCAATGCGCCGGGTTTTTTCCAACTGGGCAAATTGATCGGTTTTCAGGAATTTACCCTGAGCTGCCGGAGTCAGTTTTAAAAAATCTTCTATCATGGATTTACTCTAACTTGTGGAGCAGATGCCCCATTTTCTCTTTCTTGGTCTGCATGTATTTCAGGTTTTCCTTGCCCGGGGCGATTTCCAGGGGGATGCGTTCGGCGATCTCCAGGCCATAACCGGCCAGAGCGATATACTTGGCGGGATTGTTAGTTATCAGTTTCAGTCTTTTTAGTCCCAAGTGGCGCAGGATCTGAGCGCCGATGCCGTAATCGCGCTGGTCGGCCTTGAATCCCAGTTTGACATTGGCCTGGATGGTGTCCAGCCCGGATTCCTGCAGTTTGTAGGCCTTGATCTTGCTGATCAGGCCGATGCCCCGCCCCTCCTGGTTCAATAGGTAGAGCAGGACCCCCCTCTTTTCCTTGCTGATCATCTCCATGGCGGTTTGCAGCTGCTTGCCGCAGTCGCAGCGCAGCGAGCCGAACGTATCACCGGTCAGGCATTGGGAGTGGACCCTGACCAAAATGGGTTCCTCGCCGCCGAGTTCGCCCTGGGTCAGGGCGATATGGGTTTCTTTCTGGATGTGGTCGACAAAAGCCTTGATGGTGAAATCCCCCCAGCGGGTCGGCAAACTGGCGTCGGAAACCATTTCCACCAGGGAGTCGGTATGTACCCTGTACTTGATGATCTCCTCGATGGTGATGATGGGGATGGAGAACTTTTCCGAAAAGATGATCAGATCGGGCATGCGGGCCATGGTTCCGTCTTCCCTCATGATCTCGCAGATCACCCCGGCCGGGTAGAGACCGGCGATCTTGGCCAGGTCGACCGAAGCTTCGGTCTGCCCGGTGCGCACCAGCACGCCGCCGTCCCTGGCGCGCAGGGGGAAAATATGCCCCGGCCGCGACAGATCCTGCGGTTTGCTCTGCTGATCGATCAGGCACTGAATGGTGACGGCCCGGTCGTATGCCGAGATCCCGGTCGTGGTATTGTTCTTGGCGTCGACCGAAACGGTAAAAGGGGTCTGGAAATGGGAGGTGTTGTCATGGACCATCAAGGGCAGGTCGAGCTCCTCGCTGCGCTTCTCGGTCATGGAGGCGCAGATCAGTCCCCGCGCTTCCTTGGCCATGAAGTTGATGCTCTCGGGTGTGACCTTCTCGGCGGCGATCATCAGATCGCCCTCGTTTTCGCGCTCTTCATCATCGACGATGATGATCATCTTGCCTTTTTTTATGGTTTCAATTGCTTCCGGAACGGTTATGGTCATTTATAGGGTCCTGCCTTATTCGCAAGGGGATTTCTGTTAGTCCGGATGCGGTTATTTTTCTGCTTGGTCCAATTTCGAGTTTTCATGGGCTGCTTCATTATATGGCAAACGAAAAGGTATGGCAAGCGAGCGCTAGTTTCAATGTAATTATCCTTCTAGGTATCTAACCTCTGAAAACATTGGAAATTCCGAAGGATTGTCTATTAAGTTATATTGACATGCACTACTATAATATTAATATAGAATCGTTGTGCTTTCATTGTGCTAGGTTGGGATCTTTTATAAATGCGTATTGTTAGTTCTCTGTCTTGTCTTGGATGATTAGAGCATTTTTTTAATCGTTCTTTCTAATTTTTTAGTTAACGATATGTCTAATGTCGAAGTTTGACTCCATTGACTTTTCATTTTGGAAGAATATTGATTTTACTGAATTCTTTCTGATTATTGAATTTTAAAAGTTAAGTATATAGAATTTCATCAATGAAGAACGAACTTCTTTCTCTTTCAAGGGATGCACGTGATGTATTTTTGTTGCCAACAAAAAAAAAAGAATATTTGTTGCCTCTTTTTGAAATCACAGAAAATCTTTCAGGAACCTTCAAACAAATTGCACTTGCTTTTATTGATAATCTTGAGAGTGTTCTTAGTACTGTAAGTATTCCTTTTCAATACACATGCACTCAAGTACAGAATCTTCATTTTCAAAAATTACATATGGTAGAACGAATAAAGCTGGTAAACATAGTATCCTTCGATCCTGTCACTGAAGCTCAGGAGAAGGAGAATGATGAAAAAGCTTTAAAAAATGCAAAACTCTGTTTTAAAGAGTTTATGGAGTCTGATGGAGGAAAAATTGTTGCCAAGGAGGTTTTAGAGAGACTTTTATTAGTTAAAAATGATGCGGAATCATTAAAAGCTGCGAGAGAACTCACTTGTCAAGGGATATTATTGATTTGGGGGGCTTTCGAAGTACTGGCAAGAGATCTTTTCATTGAGCTTCTCAATCGGCAACCTGCACGGATAGAAATGTTCTTAACCAATCCATCGAATCGGAAACGATTTGGATTGGATAAAATAGATTGGGACACTCTTAATGATTTTGACTTCGACTTATCTAAAAATGTTGGTACCATTGTCACCAATCGAATCGATCTTGATGATATACGAACAATTAAGGATGCATATAGTGCAATTTTCCCTGATGCTATTGATCTCGTAACACGGTTAGCTGATCATCGTTTATGGATTCTTTTTCAAAAGCGGAACTTAATAGTGCATCGTAGAGGAATTTTTGATCAACAATATATTGATAAAACTGGTGAATCAAAAACGATCGGAAGCAAACTAATTGTAACTCCTGCAGAAGTTGAAGACTATTTGTCTGCAACAACGAGTGCTGGTCAAGCATTATTGATTGAAATAAATAAAACCGAACATAGTTAATCCCGTCCTGTGGGCTCCACTTTCCTACATTCTCATTTTTTACTCTGGACTACCTAAAAACAAATGTACGAAAAATACTTAACACTACCTTTTTTCGTTATCGTCTTGGATGTATCTACCGCAGGGCTCTCTCGAATCGGCCGGGGTAAACTACAAGCTTTCAAGGATATAAGAACTGTCTCCCGATTACCCTATTTAACAACCATAAAAGGGTAAATAAGCAAGAGTTTGTTTTTTATTATATTACGATTTTCTTGATATATTTTTTTTGAGAATGAGTAATTAAGATATTCAAAATAAGCTTCACTAAAATAAATATTCTTGCTAAGGGCACTTTCAAGGAAATCCGAAACATATTTTTCATCGTGAAAAGATTTAGATACTTCGATATCGTCTATATATCTTTTAAATTCAATATTTTTTAAAATTTTACTATAAATCTCTTTCGCACTATCAAGTTTTTTGTACAAATATTTTTCCATTATATAATTTAAGTAATTTAATTCTAATTCGTCTGCATGATTTTCAAGTCCCCTCTTAATAGTTTTTATAGCTTCATTATACTGTTTTGATTTTATAAACAATCGCGCCAAATATACATATGCTTCACTTTGTATATTAAATAGATTTATTGAAGTAATATATGATATTTTTGCCTTCTCTAAATCATTTGTCAGTTCATAGAGATTTCCAAGAGAAATATAAATCTTATAATCATCTTCATTTTTTTTGAGATTTTTAGCTTTATTTAAAATATCTAATGCTGTTTTCAAATCTCCTGTTTTTGTATAGCATTTAGACAACCCCTCAAGGTATATTCTTTTCATTGTATTGAAATAATCTATATCGTACGACTCCCATTTTCTACTATTGACTAGTCTATCAATTGTTGAAATTGCTGCATCATAATAATAAATTGATTTTTTTAAATTAGGTTCATAAAAATATTCTCTTGCGATTTGAGAAAAAATATCAAATTCATCAGGTTTAATTGAGACTGCCTTTTTTAGTAGTTCGACTTTTTTATTCACTGACTTTTCAATCTCTGCAAGTTTCATTAATTTATCATAATCTTCATTAATTCCCGTTAAATTTAATAATGGTAAATACGCAAAATCAAAATCTCCAGAAGTCGGATTAATATAAGTGGGTTCTTGGAGCGGCATTTTATTCGAAATGGTATATTGGGGAATTTTTCCGCTAATAAAATTAAATATCTCTTTTGTTGTTATTATGTTGTCGAAATCCAAATCGCTATTTTTATTAATTGAATCAAGTATAAATTTAGTAAATACACCATTTTTAAAATCAAAATCTTCAGAAGAAACTTGATTTGATTTAGATGCACCAATTAATATTGTTTTTTTATTCGGGACTTCTCCGTATATGTCTTTTTTTAAATCATCTAAAAGAGACAAATCTTTAATATTTATTTTTGTGTTTGTTATGCCTTTACCTTTAGCCGCGCCGCCAGAAAAACAACTGTCTAGAAAAATAATGATTTTTTTTGCTTTTATCGAATTAATCCAATATGCAAAGACATCATCCCTGATTGCTGACGAAATATCGTCTTCTTGAAAATCATAAGGAATAAAAAACTCATCAAGCCCATCATCCTCATCATTGTTATCATCCAGATCACGCATTCCATGCCCACTAAAAAAAATCACTAAGTTATCATCTTTTCCAATATTCTTTTTCGTCCAACCTTCAAGTGCTCTTCTTATTTTTTCGTATGTAGCTTTTTCATTGCACAGCAAATTTATTTGATTATTTTTGAAGCGACATTTTTCAATTAACAGTTTCTTAAAATCATTTGCATCTTTACTAGAAAATTTCAAATCGTGTTTTGATTCTTGATATTTCGAAATCCCAATTATAATTGCCCACCTATCTTCCTTTGGAGAGAATTGTATTTTCTCGGTTTTCTTATTTATATTAGGTTTACTTTCAATTTGATTTTCATTGAAAGAATAATTATTAAAAACCATAAAAAATAAAAAAGAACAACAAACTATTAATTTTGAATTTATCATTATTTTCTTCTACTCCTAGAATTGATAGAATAATTATAGAAAAATTCATTATGAAATGTCAATTAAGTTATCTTCAGCCCCTCAAGCCGAGAGATCAAGTCAAATTGATGTAGGTAACCTCGAGCAGAATGTTGACTGATGTAAAGATAGTTGTTCATGTCAATAATATACTGAAAGAATATTTTGCAAGATAGATGAGAATTGTTTCCAAAATGACCTAAGGATGCTTTCCCCATGATGTTCTTGAGACTAATAATGAATTATATGATATTCCAAATTAAGCAATTGTTCTTTCCGGTTTGCTCAAACCTTTTCTGCCAGCTGTAGTGTTTCCCGGTTATTAGCCTTGTCCCAAATCAGGCATAACTTTGGGAATTCAAAATTCCTTCTGTCCCCGCGCCACCAGGCCAAGAATATTATCTCCAATTAAAACAGACATGTCTCGTATGTGCTTTCGAATTTAGCTTTATTTGCGATTGTTGATCAAAATGAAAATAAGTGATGAAAGCTAAGAATGTTTCTGAAAATTGAATAAGTATTTGCCTATTAAATCAAGTTCGATGTTGACGCGCTCGCCGACGCGGAGAAGCTTGAGGTTGGTGGCGGCCAGGGTCTGGGGGATGACTTCCACGGCGAACGACGTGTCCTTGACCTCGGAGATGGTCAGGCTGACGCCGTTAAGGGCCACCGAGCCACGCAGGATCAGGAATTTTTTCCACTCTCGGTCCTGAAAAGAAAACAGCAGGCGCGAGCTTTGCTGCCCCTTGCTGACGGCGCGCACGCGCACCGTGCCGTCGATGTGGCCGCTGACCAGATGCCCGCCCAGGAAATCGTTCAGCGTCAGCGGCAGCTCGACGTTGAGCGGCGAACCAACGGGTAGGTCGCCCAGGTTGGAGAGGCGCAGGGTGGGCGCAGCCAGGTTGAAGCGCAGCACGTCCTGCTTCTGCTCGACCAGGGTCAGGCAGACGCCGTTGACGGCCAGCGAGTCGCCCACGGCCAGCGCCCGGTCCAGGGCGGCGCGGATGGTAAGGACGGGCGGGTTATTTTTTTCCAGCTTGACCAGGGAAGCGGTGGTTGCGATCAGGCCGGTGAACATTTTCTGAAACCTCTCATCATGGTGCCCCCGTCGTATGCGCTCCAGCGGCAATCAACCAATTCCAGGGCATCCTCGAGCCGGGTGACCCCGGAGGCGAAGACCTGGACCGAGTTGCGGCCGCCGACGATCTTGTCGGATATGAAAAAGGCCGCTTCATCGAACAGTTGCGCGCGGACGAAGGAGTCGAGGACCCGGCCGCCGCCTTCCACCAGCAGCGAGGCGATGCCCAGCTTGGACAATTGCTCCAGGACCTCGGCCAGGACCAGGCCGTTGGCGTTATGGCCCACGAAGAAATGGAGCGGGACCTTTTTTTTCCTGTTCGCGGCGGTTTTGGAACTGAAGATGACCAGCGGGAAATATTCCTGCTCCCGGAAAATATTCAGGCGCCGGGGAAGGGTGTTGGCCGAATCCAGGACCACCCGGTACAGGGTCTTGCCTTCCCAGCCCGGCTCGCGCAGGTTCAGTTGCGGATCGTCGGCCAGGATGGTGCCGTGCCCGGCCAGGATGGCGGAGAACTCGCCGCGCAGGCTGTGGGAAAAACGCCGCCCCTCCTCCGAAGTGACCCAGCGCGAGTGGCCGGCATCGTCGGTCAGTTTGCCGTCCAGGGACATGCCGGCGTGCAGGGTCACGTAAGGAGTGGCGGTTTTGATGAATTTCAGGTAATGGCGATTGATATAAGCCGCCCAATCGCTGCCTGGACCGCAACGGGTCGGAATGCCATGGGTCCGCAGCTTGCGCATGCCGCTGCCGTTGACCAGTGGATTGGGATCGACCATGGCCAAGACCACGCGCCTGACCTTTTTGGCAATGATCAGGTCGGTGCAGGGAGGGGTCTTGCCGAAATGGCTGCAGGGCTCAAGGCTCAGATACAGCGTGGTGCCGGGGACGGTCAGGTTTTCCAGGGCCATGGTTTCGGCATGCTTCAATCCGAACCCTTGATGGTAACCGCAGGATATGATTTTCCCGTTTTTCACCACCACGGCGCCAACCATGGGATTGGGTTCGGTAAAACCCGAACCCCGCTGGCTCAGTTTCAGGGCGATCTTCATGAATTTTTTATCATGTTTTTTGTTTTGGACGGCCGCTCGGGTATTATTTTTCATTGGCCCAGCAAAGATTCCACAAAATCATTTTCGGAAAATTCCCACAGGTCGTTTTCCGTTTCCCCGTTCCCGGCAAAAAGTACCGGTAACTTGAGCCGGGCGGCAATGCTGATGATGGTACCGCCTTTGGCTGTGCCGTCCAATTTGGCCAGAACCATGCCGTTGATCCCGGAAAACTCCTTGAATTTTTCGGCTTGCACCTGAGCGTTCTGTCCGGTGGAGGCGTCCAGGACCAGCCAGGTTTCGGCCGGCTGGTCAGCAGCAAATTTTCTGATTATTTTAATGATCTTTGCCAATTCCTTCATCAGGTTGTCCTTGCTTTGCATGCGGCCGGCGGTGTCAATGATCAGCAGATCGAAATTTTTGCTTTGCCAGGACTGCAGGCTGTTGAATACGACCGACCCGGGATCGGCGCCACGGTCACCGCTGACAACCGGGATGTTCAGTTTTTGGCCCCATAGTGATAGTTGGCTGGAACCGGCAGCCCGAAAGGTGTCGGCCGCGGCCAAGAGCACGCTGTGGCCGCGGTTTTGATAGTAGTGGGCCAGTTTGGCGGCGCTGGTCGTTTTGCCGCTGCCGTTGACCCCAACCAGCAGGATGATATTCTTGCCGCCGTTGGCCAGGGGTGCGCGGCGCATCCCGGAGAAAACCGCCAGCAGTTCCTGGCGAAGCAGTTCGTTGTAGCTTTCTTTACTGGAAACGCTTTTGGCTTTTTTGCCGATATTGGTTATGATGGCTTCAACTGCCGGCAGGGAGATGTCGGCCAGGATCAGCAGCTCTTCCAATTCGCCCAGGACCTCTTCCTTGTTTTTGGCGGAGGTAAAAAGCGCGTTCAGTTTGCTCTGAAGTGCTGTTTTGAAGAGTTCTTTGAGAGCCATGGCAGCATTATAATGGATTGAAGGACCCTTTTCAAATGGGCCTCACCCCCCCACGCCCCCGCGTTGCGGGATGGCATCGCTAGATGCCTCGCTGGGCCTTGGCATAGCGAGGCGTACCTCTCCTAAAGGCGAGGGGGAGAGAAGAAAAGGTGCTTGCAAGTAAAATAGAATTTCGGTTTCGTAATTAACCCCTTCTCCTCTAGGTAGGCATCGTTATGCTGAGTTTTACGAAGCATGTAACGATGCCATCCCGCAATGCGGGGTGATGGGGCAAGAGAATTATCCGACCAGCCTGCGGGATACTCCGCCTAGAAGAATCCCACCACCAGGCCGACCAGGCCGGCAATGGCATTGGTCCAGATATCGTTGGCGTCGACCACCCGGTTGTGGAAAAAGACCTGGACCAGTTCAAAAGTGAAGGCGGAAACGAAAAGGATGAGAAAGGGCAGGGCCGAAGAAGCTTTTTTATTTTCCTTGAAAAGCAGTACGCCCAGGATGAAAAATTCGGCAATGTGCAGAAAATTGGAAAAAAATATCTTGTTCAGGAAGATCCGCCTTTGGAAAAGAAAATAAAAAACGATCGCGGCGGCCAGCAGAATGGCGGCATTGTCCAGCGCTTTGCCCGAAGTGACCGCCTTGAAAAATGCCAGCACGAAAAAAGCGGTAAAAACCCCCAACAGGACGTAATTGCTTAAGTTGAACACGCCGGTACCCACCAGCAGGTTTTTGATCTGCACATGAAACGGGGATGTGACCAAGAGGATCAGGATATAGAGCAAAGAAAATTTGAATTTTTTCAAGTTGTTTCTTTTTCCTTTAAAGCTGGAGCTAATTTTTCCAGGATCTTACCCTTGATTTCCTCGAACAGGGTGCGATTTTCCTCGAATAACTTGCGCACCGATTCTTTGCCCTGGCCCAGCCGGTTGTCGCCGTAGGAATACCAGGCCCCGGTTTTGCTGATGATGCCGTGAAGGACTCCCAGTTCGATGATGTCGCTTTCCTTGGAAAAGCCCTTGCCGTAATAGAGGTCCACTTCCACTTCCTTGAACGGCGGAGCCATTTTGTTCTTGACCACCTTGATCCTGATCCGGCCGCCGACGATATCGGTGCCTTCCTTGATGGCCATGATCCTTTTTACTTCAATACGCAGCGACGCGTAAAATTTCAATGCCCGGCCGCCGGAGGTGGTTTCCGGATTGCCGACGAACATGCCGATCTTTTGCCTAAGCTGGTTGAGGAAAACAAAGGTGGTTTTGGAGCGGGCCACGATGGCGGTCAGCTTGCGCAGCGCCTGGCTCATCAGCCTGGCCTGCAAGCCCATGTGGCTGTCGCCCATGTCGCCTTCCAGTTCAGCCTTGGGCACCAGGGCGGCCACGCTGTCCACCACGATGATGTCGACTCCACCCGATCTGACCAGGATCTCCGCGATCTCCAGAGCCTGTTCTCCCCAATCGGGCTGGGCGATGTACAATTCATCGATGTTCACACCGAGCTTCTGGGCGTACAGGGGGTCCAGAGAATGCTCGGCATCAATGAAGGCGGCGTAACCTCCCGCTTTCTGGGCTTCGGCGATGCCGTGCAGGGCCAGCGTGGTTTTGCCCGAGGACTCCGGTCCGAAAATTTCAATGACGCGGCCGCGCGGATAGCCGCCGATTCCGGTTATGATATCCAGGGCGATGCAACCGGAGGAAATGGCCGGGATCTGCACCACTTCCTTGCCACCCAGTTTCATGATCGAACCTTTACCGAACTGTTTTTCGATCTGCGATACGGCATTGTTCAACGCGGCAGTCTTGTTGGTGTTTTCAGCCATGAAATCCTCCTAGATGCGATGGTTTATTGTATCAGGAAAAGCAGACAAAGAAAAGCAGCGAGCTATCGTAACGTGTAACGCGTGACAAGGTAGACTAAAATTCCAAACCCCAAGCACCAAATCCCAAATAAGCACCAAGCACCAATGACCAAAAGGCCAAAACGAAGAGGGGGAACTGAGACTTTCTTTTTTTGGGTCATTGGAATTTGGAGCTTGGAATTTATTTGGAATTTGGGATTTGTGATTTGGGATTTTTCTAGTCTGGGGCATTTTAAGTGAATAGGAGGGTTATCTTCAGCCCTTTTTTCGAGAACAATTTGAAGTGGTGGTCCAGGGTGAGGACTTCCCCGCAGCCGGTTTCGTCGAACGAACTGATGATAAGCGCATCGAAGGCGGGCATGCCGGTATCGTAGGCGATCTTTCCCGCCTTCAAGGCCGTGGCAGCGGTCACGGGCACCACCTCGACAGCCCTGGCGATATCCTCAAGCACGGTCGGCCAGGCCTTAAGGGCGCTTTGCAATAGTTTCTTTTTAAGCTCATAGAAGCAGAGCGCGGAAGTGAGGAGTTCCCTGTTCTCCCAAGCCTCCACTGCGGCTGGATTGCCCGCGGCCAGAGCATAAAAAAAACTGGTGTCAATCCCGGTCAGCATTGGCCGACGTCCTTTCCCGGTGGATCGCCTCCCAATCCGAGGGCTCAATGGCCCGACGGATATGTTCCATAACCCGCTGGCGAGCCCCGTGCATCTCGTTGGTCTTTAGGTATTCCTCTACAGCACGGCTAATGATCCGTGAGACCGGGATGTTGCCGGAACTGGCCCTGGCGCGGATAGCGTCCAGCACCTCTTTTTTCAAATAAAAACTCACCGCTGGCATATTGCCTCCCTGCAATATAGTATCATGATATGATATTATTTTCAACAAAAAAATTGGCATTAACTAAAGAAAAGCACTTGGTTCACGGTAGACGGTGTACGGTTGACGGTAGAAGAAGAGATTGTAAGAATTAAAATTCCAAATCCCAAGCACCAAATTCCAAACAAGCTCCAAGCACCAATGACCCAATGACCAAAACAAGTAGAGCAAGCGCTACGTGATGCGTTATGTGAAAGAAAAAGATAGTGCCTTTCTCTTTCTCATCTCGCATTACGGAGTTCTGTGAGTTCGTTCACGCAACACGATCTTTGTTTGGTTCATTGGAATTTGGAACTTGGAATTTATTTGTGATTTGGAATTTGTGATTTGGAATTTTATTTCCTAACAAGCGCCCTCTCTTCCACCGTACACCGTAAACCATTTACCGTGTACCGTATACCGAGCTATTTTCCCATGTATTCGATCTTGTCGAATTCCTCATCCTGCTTGTGGTAGGTTTCGATCAATTCCTTCAGCGAGTTTAGCAGGTGGATGATGTCGCTTTCAATTTCCTTTCTTTTGAACTGCAGGTTTTTGATCTCTTCCCTGATGGCCATTTGGCGGATCGCGGCGTGCTTGATGATCTCCTCGGATTTCATTTCCGCGTCCCGGGTGATCAGCTCGGCTTCTTTATGGGAATTAGCCTTGATCTCACTGGAAAACTTTTGGGCAGCAATCAGGGTATCGCGCAGCAATTCCTCTTTTTTTTCAAGTTTGCCGAGATTTTCACGGAGTTTTTCAATTTTGGCTTTCATTTCTTCTTTTTCCTGAATCTCGCTTTCCAGGGTTTCGGCAATCTGCTGCAGGAAGCTTTTGACCTCATCGGGATGGAAGCCTTTGATCTTAACCGAAAAAGTCTGGCTTAAAATCTCCTGTGGTGTCAATTTCATGATTTCTCCTTGCCGGGAATCAGGGGCGGCATGTCCAGGCTCATGCTTTCCGCCTGCCGAACAGTGCTGTACCGATGCGGACGATCGTGGCGCCCTCTTCCACGGCCATTTCGTAATCGTGGCTCATGCCCATGGATAGGTGGGAAATTTTCAAATTGGGAATGGCCATATGGTTGATGGTGTTTTGCATTTCGCGTAGTCTGGAAAAATACGGTTTGATTTTTTCTGCATCCTCGAAGTAGGGGGGAATGGCCATCAGTCCGGAAACGGTCACTTTATTCAAGTTGGAAATATACGGGATGGCTTTTTTTAATCCCTCGATGGTAAAACCGGACTTGCTTTTTTCTTCAGCGATATTGATCTCAATAAACACTTCGATGGGATCGTCCACCCTTTTGTGAATATGCTCGAGGGATTTGACCCCGTCGACCGATTCGATGACATGAAACATGCCCAATATCTTGTTTATTTTGTTTTTTTGCAGTTTACCGATAAAATGCCAGTTTATATTTGATCCGGCTAAATATTGCATATGCAATTCGGCTTCCTGGGTCTTGTTTTCCCCCAGCAGGCGGATGCCCAGGTCAAGCACTTGTCTTATTTTTTCCGGGCCCTGATCTTTGCAGACGGCCAGGATCTGTACTTGCCGGGGATCTCTTTTGACCCGCTGGCAGGCTTTCTCAATGTTATTTTGGATCAGTTCAAGATTTTCCCTGATGGCCATATTATCCACCTGCGTTTCTTTTGTTCAAATAGTTTTTATAAAAACCCCAGATATAAAACAGGGCGCTGATAGCCATGCCGTACCTGCCGAGATACTTTGACCAGAAAAAGAAAATAAACAGGAACAGGAAGAAGGCGACGATGGCCAGTCCCTGCCTGCCCCTGCCTTTTCTGGGATTTTTCAGAATACGGGAATTGTTTTCATCTACCGCTCCGCCGCAATTCATACAGATCTTGTATTCGCAATCCAATTCCTGGACATGGCCGCAATTAGGGCATTGCACTTTCATTTTGATTTCACGTTATCTTGCCCGCGACGAGCAGGCTGCCATGCATACAACATGATTCATGCCCGTATTATATAATAGCCTGGCAGTTTTTAAAAGAATGACTCCAATTTCGGGGCAGGACTTCAATTGCTGTCCAAAGCCAATCGGAAACCCAGAATATTCAGCCTGCTGGCCGGATCTTCCTGGCTGCGGTTGGCCGAACGGATAAACTCGCTGTCGTTGGCCCAGGATCCTCCCCGCACCACCCGCTCCGCACCCGACTCCGGCCCCCGGGGATTTTTGAACGGTGAATTGCGGTAAAAGCCGGAATCGTACCAGTCGCCCATCCATTCCCACACGTTGCCGGCCATGTCCAGGATACCGTATGGTGAGGCACCCTTGGGGCATGAACCCACGGGGCTGGTTTTCATGCTGTTCTTGTTGAAATTGGCCAGCGCGGCGGCGGGGAGAGTGCTGCCCCAGGGATAATAGTCGCGGGCCGCTTTTTCCCATTCAGCTTCGCGGGGCAGGCGGAATTTTAGCCCGGTTTTTTTTGTCAGCCAGGCGCAGTAATCATTGGCATCGTTCCAGGAAACGTAAATAGCCGGGCGTTTTCCCCTTCCCCATCCTTCGTCTTCGCTGTTTCCCCGGCCGGTTTCCCTACAGAAGATGTCGTATTGCTCAAAAGTCACTTCGGTTCTACCGATCCAGAAACCGGCGACAAATACTTTGTGGGCCGGGTGTTCATCATCATCGCCCTGATTGCTAGGGGAGCCGATGGTAAATTCTCCTTCCGGGACATAAATCATGGTGATGTTTTTTAGAAAAATCGCTTCCCAGAAGCTTTGTTCATTTTGATAGATTTTCTCGGCTTTGCCAGCGATTTTTTTTAAGAAAGGTTCGCTGTACTCGGTCTCCTGGGCGTTGGCATTGATCGGAGCTGGTTCGGCTCCAGGTGTTTTTCCCAGCATTGCATCAAGTTGCTGGCGATCGCAGGACAAGGCTATGCGAAAGCCCAGAATATTCAGCTTACTGTTTGGATTTTCCTGGCTGCGATTGGCCGAGCGTACAAATTCGGCGCTGTGGGCCCAGGAACCGCCGCGCACGACCCGTTCCGATCCTCTTTGCGGACCTTGTGGATCGTTAGCCTGAGAATTTTCATAATAACCGGCGTCATACCAGTCGGACAGCCATTCCCAGACATTTCCGGCCATATCCAGCACTCCGTATGGCGAAGCTCCCTTTGGATAAGATCCCACCGTATTGGTTTTCATTATATATTTGTTGAAATTGGCCAAGTGGCTTGCCGGCGCGGCGTTGCCCCAGGGAAAGCGGTCGCGGGCGGCTTTTTCCCATTCGGCCTCGGTCGGCAAGCGAAAGGCGAATCCGGTCTTTTTCTCCAACCAAGCGCAGAAATCATTGGCTTCTTTCCAGGAGACGTAAATCACAGGCCGCTCACCCCGGCCCCAACCTTCGTCTTCCGGTTTTTCCAATCCCGTCTCCTGGCAAAAAGCGTCAAATTGAGAGAAAGTAATCTCGCTTTTACCAATCCAGTACCCGGAGAGAAAGACTTTATGAGCCGGATGTTCGTCCGCATCACCTTCCCGGGCCGGAGAACCGATGGTGAATTCCCCTTCCGGAATGTAGACCATGGTGATATTATTGAGAAACACAGCTTCCCAAAAGCCTTTTTCGTTTTGATAGATTTTGTCTGCTTTGCCCTTGACCTCTTGGGCCTTGGTTTTGAACACAGCTGGTTTGCTGGCGCTGCGGTTATCCAGCATGTTGTCGATTTGTTCGCGGACGTCTTTCATTTCCTTGGCTTTTTCCGTTAAAAGTACTTCGATTTCCTGGGGATATTCCTGTACCATCACGGTCAAGCGGCTCTTCACTTCGGAGCTGCCTTCGGGAAACATGCGCAACGCTTCGATCAGGTATAAAAATGCATATTTGACATTGTTTTTTTCATAGTTGGCGTCGGCCTTTTTCAAGTATTCATTGAATTTAACTTTGCGATCGGCGCCGGCGATCTTTTTTTTTATTTCGCTGCATTTTTCCTGAGCCACAAGGTTTTTGGGTTCCAGGGCCAGCGCCTTCTGGTAGTGTTCCTGTGCGGACTTGAATTTTCCTTCATTGGCGGCTTTGTCTCCTTGTTCCAGATGCCAATCGGCGCTTTCCACGACTTTGGCCGGGAGCGCGGTTTCGCTTTTGCTCTCGCTGGGAACCAGGTCCGGATCGAAAACCACGTAGCGGGCATCGGCGGGATTCAGCCCCTTGCCGATTTCGATCACCACTTCGGCTGTGCGTTCGTAAACCTTGCGTACCGTGAAAATACCGATATTGATGGTATATTCGCCGCTGGGTTCTTTATAGACCGCCTTGACAATGCCCTTCAAGCCGGATACAACGCCGTCCATGGCGCCCCGGTCGATGGTCAAAGTCAGGTTTTTGCAGCTGGTGACATTGGCGATGGTCTCTGCCTGCAAGAGGAATACTGAAAAAAACACAGTTAAAAAAATCGTTAATTTTTTCATTTCCCACTCCTTTATTAGGTTATATTCAAACACAAATCATTTTTTATTTCAATATTTGCTTTTCCGGAGGCAACAAATTTTGCCAGGTCCATTTTCGCACCAGTAGCCATTTTGAATGGAAAAGCCGTTTCTGTTAAAATAATCCTTGATCCTGAAATTCTGTATTCGCCAATTCAGGGATGCGGAGGAAAATGGTGGACAAGCGAATTGACCTGAAAAAAGAGCAACAAGCGACGCTGGAACGGCCCGGCCTGCAATACTCGTTCATGGCCCGGCTGTTTTTTATGTCTTTCGATCTGTTGACCGGCAGCAAAACCACCCTTTTCAAGGTCAAGCTCCTGGAGATACTGGCCGGAGTTCCCTACCGGACCTGGGAAATCCGCCAGTACCGGAAGCTCAGCCGCTGCTATGGCAACGATAAGCTGATGAACCGGGCGCAGCAACTCATGGTTTGGGCCCGGGAAGCCCAGGATAATGAATACCAGCACTTGTTGCTGCTGCACGAAAAGATCATGGTGGAAAGACTTAAGCAACCATGGTTTCTCAATCCGCTCGTTGTCCGGCTGATGGTTTTTTCCTACCGCCTTTTTGCCTGGGCGCTGGCGAAATTTTCGCTGCGCCGCTCGATTTGTTTCAATGCCGAGTTCGAGGACCATGCCGAACGCTCATACGCGGAATTTGTCCGCGAGCACCCGGAATGGGAGGAACAAGCGGTTATCAGCCCGCTGGCCAGGGCCTATGGTGAATTTGCCAATTGGGCCGACCTGTTGCGCAGGGTATCCCTGGACGAGCGCGACCATCGCAACCGTAGCTTCTTCTTTTGCGGCCGCGCCCGGGATGTGGTCCGTTACGACGGCATGCCGGAAGACTTTTAGGCAACAGAGGACGCAAAAAGGTAAAAAACTGAAATAACTTGGTTTATGAGACAGATAAAATTTTCATATAAGGATTTCCCCTATTTAATTTTTTTCTTTTTCCTAACATAATGATTCATGGTCCAATCGGCAGTCGTTATTTTCGTACACATCAAATTAAAGTCTTCATGAATAAACGCAAGGGTACTTCATGGTTCTTGTTTTTTTTATGGGCGAATATTGCCCTGTTCGGCCAGGAACAGGTCCATGAACGGATCGAGGTGATCAATCAGGAAATACTGGTGCGGGTGTTTTCTGGCCGGAAGCTAGTCGCTGGACTGAATGCCACGGATTTTACCTTGTTCGAAGATGGAAAAAAAACAAAGATCAATTACTGCCGGCAGTTGCGGCGCTCCCTGGCCGGTAAAGAAATTCCGGCAACGGCTCCCCAAACCGCAGCCAGCCGCAAGCGCCTGTTCCTGTTCATGCTCTGGTTCAACGAGGAGAGCCGGGAGTGGCCCCGGGCCTGGGACTATTTTCTGACCCATATCTACCGCAGCGGTGACCGCGTCATTTTAAGCGATGGCGAGCGGGTGCTGGAGGTCTCGTCTCCCGAACAGGAACGGGAACAGCTCGCAACCTTCTTTGCAGGAGTGACTGCCGGGCTGAAGCAAAAAAAATTCGATAAGGTCCGCCTGGTCAATGAGTTGGAAAAAAGCGCGGCCGATTTCTATGAGGGCCTTGTCTCTTCTCTCGCTGGTACACCATTGTTGGCGGAGTTCAAGGCGCGCTACTTGGGTGCCCTCAACGAGTATCGCCTGGAACGGCTAAAAGGTTATCCGCGCTGGCTGGAGCGCCTGGCCTCGGCGCTGAAGGCCGTGGAGGTCGAGAAGTGGGTGCTGGTTTTCCTGCAGAACGAGCGGCTGCCGCTGCTGAGCCGGGACGGGCGCCTTTTTCGCGACGCGCCCATGAAGCAGGAGACCATCAGCGAACTCAAGCGTTTCATGGAGGAGACGGAGCGCCAGATACAGCTCGGCGCTGATGTGATCAGCTATTTCCGCGACCTGCAGCCGCTGTTTATCGGCGCCAACGCCACCTATCACCTGTTCCTCAGCGACGCGGCCGGCGAGACCCTGCCCGGTGATCATCTGCAATGGAAGTCGGTGTTTTCCAACTGGGAGGGGGCATTCCGCCAGATCAGCGCCGACACCGGCGGCCGGGTGAGCGATACGACAAAACTTGGCGCTGCCCTGGAAAAAGCGGCCGAGAGCGAGGACATTTATTACGTTCTCACCTACCTGCCGGCCGAAGGAAATGATCGCAAACGCGATCTCAAGATCGAAGTGAACCGGCCCGGGATGAAAGCGGTCTATTCGCGCAAGCTGACGCTGGCCGAGATCTTCCCCTTGAAGATATCGGGGCTGGAATGGCAGGACAATGTGCTGAAAATATCACTGTCCGATTACCAGCGCCTATATGCCGAGTCGGGCTTGGCTGGCCGCCTGCGCGTCGGCGTCCAGGCCGAAAGCAAAGGCATAAAGGCCCTGGCTTTTGAAAAAGAGATCCTGCCCATTGAAGCGGATGTGACCGTGGAGATGGCATTGAACTTTCCCGTTCCCGGTCGCTACCGGGTGCAGGTCGATGTGGAGGATCTGTTGTCGAAAAACCGCGCCCGCGCCGAAAAAGAGATCGAGATCCTGCCTTCTTCTGCTCCTCTCTTGCCAGAGCGCGGGGTCGAGGAGGAGCCGATGCGGGCCGATCTGGCTGCGGTGCTGGACCAGGTGGCCGAACTGGACGCTGTGCTGGACAAGGCCGCCGTCTATTGTCGCAAGTTGAAGGAGGCGGCGTTCCGCTTCTATTGCCTGGAACAGGTGGAAGAGAAGGTGCTGGATCGCGACCCCTTGAAGCAGCAAGTAATGCCGGTCGAGCGGCGCTGGGAATACGACTACCAGATCACCGGCGCCAACGGTGAGATCAGAGAAAAACGGCGGCTGGTCCGCGAGGGGACGCGCAAGGTCGACAAAGAGAACGCCTCATTGGCGACGCGTTTTTCCTCCCGTTACTCGGTATTCATGCCCGTGACCCTGTTGGCGGCAGAGAACCGTGGAAAATACCACTACCTGATCGCCGGACACCAGAAGCTGCAGAACCGGGATTGCCTCATGGTTGAGGTGCAGCCGCTTGACCCGAACGTCGGCGAGATCGCGCAAGGAAAGATCTGGATCGACGAGGCCGATGGTTCGGTGCTGAAGATCGAAATGAGTCCGCGGGGAATCGCCGGGATCCAGGCGCTAGAGGAAGCGGCGCGCAAGATGTCGGCCGAACTGGTCATGGAGGTGATCCACTGGTACCTTGTGGATCACGACGGCCTGCGCTTTCCATCGCAAACCGAGTTCATAGAGCAATACCGGTTCGACAAAGTGCTTGCCGATAGGTCGCAGATCGACGTGCGGGGCTACCATCCGTCCACGACCGTCCTGGAAACGCGGGTGCGATTGGTGGAATTTTATCGCTTGAATCAACTGTATGAAGATTACCGCTTTTTCGCAGTGGAAAGCCGCGAGGAGATCAAGAATCTGGAATGAACGGGGAACAGTAATTGACGGAGATACTGATTCTCAAGGAAATTTTTGAAATAAACATATATTGTGGGAAGGTGCAATCGTTTCTGTTAAAATAAGTGAAGAGTTGATTCCAATCGGGATCGGTAGTCCATGCCAGAAGGCTGAATGCCGGGAAGTGTAAAAAGATATTCTGATTAAAAAGGAGGAATGAAACATGGCCAATAAACAATGGAGCAGCCCGCCGCCGCTGACCATCGACGTCAAGCGCACCTATCAGGGGCTGATCGAAACGGAAAAGGGGACGATCAAACTGGAACTTTACGCCCAGCACGCCCCGCAAACGGTCAACAACTTCATGTTCCTGGCCCGCGAAGGCTACTACGAAGGGGTTGTCTTTCACCGGGTGATCGCCAACTTCGTCATCCAGGGCGGCGACCCGACCGCAACCGGCAGCGGTGGGCCGGGCTACAAATTCGCCGACGAAACCGGGGGCAACCCCTTGAAGCACGAGACGGGTTCGCTTTCCATGGCCAATGCCGGCCCCAACACCAACGGCAGCCAGTTCTTCATCGCCCACTCCCCGCAGCCGCACCTGGACGGCAAGCACACGGTTTTCGGCAAAGTTGTCGCCGGCCAGGAAGTGGTGGATGCCATCCGGCCCGGCGATAAAATGATCAGGGTAGTGATCGAAGAGTAAGCTTTCATTCAATTGCGTTTGGGTTCGGCGTATGCGGTCCATGTCCGGATTTGCAAAAGGGGCAGCGAAAATGTATGATGCATTGATGATCGAAAGGCCGGAGAAAGAAGATTATTATTTAAATATCGCCCAGGTGGTTTCCCGCCGTTCAACCTGCCTGAAGGTGCTTATCGGGGCCATCATCGTCAAGGAAGACCAGATCATCGCCACCGGCTATGTCGGAGCGCCGCGGCATACGCGCAGTTCCCTGGACCATGGTTTTTGTTTGCGCCAAAAGCTGCAAATCCCTTCCGGTACGCAATACGAACTGTGCCGTTCTGTGCACGCCGAACAGAACACGATCATCAACGCCGCCCGGGCCGGGGTGAGCCTGCTCGGCGGCGATATGTACATTTTCGGCGAGAATCGCGAAAGCGGCAAAACTCTCTTTGCATTTCCCTGTTTCATCTGCAAAAAAATGATCGTCAACGCCGGATTGACCCGCGTACTGGTTTCGCAGCCCGATGCCGGGGGTTGTAAAGTTTTCAAGGTCGATGATTGGGCCAGGGAGTGGCGGGAACAGGACATTCTGGAAGACAGCGTCCGTTACGGCCAGGTGAAGTGAGAATGGCCGGAGCAAAACTGTGCATCGGCCTCACCGGCCGCATGGCATCAGGAAAAGGCGAAGCGGTCCGGATTCTCAATGGTTACGGGTATCGCTACATTTCCCTTTCCGATATCGTGCGCAGTGAAGCGGCCAAGGTCGATCCCCGGGTCAATCGCAGCCAGATGCAGGACATCGGCAACCGCCTGCGCCGGGAAGGGGGGGCTGGAGTTCTGGGCAGGATGGTCCGTGAACGGATAGCGGCTGCGGCTGAAAAGCGCTGGGTGATTGACGGCATTCGCAACCCCGCTGAAGTGCTGGAATTGAAAAAGCTCGATATTTTTTTTTTGATCGGTATTGAAAGCAGCATGCAGAATATTATGGCCAGGCTGAAGGATCGGGGCCGGGTCACAGACGTGGCGGCTGAAAAGGAACTATGGGCCAGCCTGGAGCGCGAGTGGGGCAACGGTGAATCCGCCGGCGGGCAGCAGGTCGGACCTTGCCTGTCCATGGCCGATTTCATTGTTGCCAACAACGGCACGCTGGCTGAGTTAAAAACCAGCTTGGATGAAGTCTTAAAAAAAACAGGAGCAGGGCATGCCTAAAAAAAACATAGCGGTTTATCCGGGTTCGTACGATCCCCTGACCAACGGCCACATTGATATTATCGAGCGCGGCCTGAAGATCTTTGACAAGATCATTGTGGCGGTTTTAAAAAATCCAGATAAAACCTATCTTTTCAGCCTGGAAGAACGGCAGCAGATCCTGCGCTCCGTTTTTAAGGACCCGCAAAGGATAGAGATCGATCATTTCGAAGGGCTGTTGGTCGATTACGTGAATCGCAAGGGGATCAACACTGTGGTCCGCGGTTTGCGGGCCATTTCCGATTTTGAGATCGAATTCCAGATGGCCATGATGAACCGCAAAATAGAACCGCGCATCGAAACGATATTTTTCGTGCCTTCCGATGCCTATTCTTTTTTAAGCTCAAAACTGGTCAAGGAAATTTACCAACTGGGGGGCGAAGTGAGTTCCCTGGTGCCGCAGATCGTTGACCTGAAGCTCAAGGAAAAGTACCGCCCGCAGAAATGAATTTCCGCCGCCGCTAGCCCAAAAACGGCAAGATGCTCTGCCAGCCATGGGGCAGGGTCTTGGCGATATCGTTGAGGATGATGAACACCATCAGGCTGATCAAAAAAGCGAATCCCGCGTAGATCAGGACCGTTTTCAGTTTCTGGTTCAGATCGCGGCGGATGATGGCTTCGATGGTGAAGATCAGCAGGTGGCCGCCGTCAAGGCCGGGTATGGGGAAAAGGTTGACGATTCCCAATTGCAGCGAAATGAAGGCGATAAGCATGAAGAAATTGGAAAAACCGCTTTCCAGCGCTTGCTGGGAAACGCGGGCGATCTCCATGGGCCCGGAAAAGCTTTTTACCGAAATCTTGCGCTGGATGATTTTTTTAAAAGCGTCGAAGGTCAGGAACAGCAGGCGGCCGGCTTCCTGAAAGCTGTTTTTTATGGCGCCGCCCAGGTCATAATGGATTTTGGTCGTAGCGATCCTTACGTTGAAGCCAATAAGGCCGATCCCGTTTTCTGTTACCGGCGTCAATTGGGCTGTACGCAATGACTGGTTCCGCATATAGTTCAATTTCAATGGTTTTTTTGGCGATTTGTGAATAATGTTGGCGAGTTCGAAATAAGTGGCCACCGGCTGATCATTGACCGCGGTGATGATGTCGCCGGGCCGCAAACCCGCTTTCCAGGCCGGGTAGCCTTTGACCACATCGTTGATCACCGCCGGTAATTTCCAGTAAAAACCGGCGTAGCCCATTTCGTAACGCGAGCTGGTAGCCACTTTTAATTTGGTGGTTTGGCGGGCGTTGTTTCTTAAATAGTCGATCTGCAAATTTTCCTTGGGGTTGGTCCCGATAGTGATCTCCACTTCCTTCCAATTGGGGGTTTTTTTGCCCTGGATGGCCAGCAGCATGTCTCCGGGCTGCAGGCCCGATTTTTCGGCTGGCGAACCCTTTTCAATGTAGCCGATGACCGGTTTCTCCAGTTTGTAGGAATTGATCTCCACACCGCCCAAATTAACGATTATGATCAGTAGCAGGGCCAGCAGCAGGTTCATCACCGGCCCCATAATCAGCGTAAAAATTTTCTGAGCCCGGTTTTTGGCCATGAATTCATCGGGGCGTGGATTTTGGGGATCATATTCCTCTTCGCCGGCCATGCGCACGTAGCCGCCGACCGGGACCAGGCTCACCCGGAAATCGGTGGCGCCGATTTTTTTGCCGAAGAGCCGTTTGCCGAACCCGAAAGAAAAAACCTCCACGCGGATCTTCATCAACCGGGCTGCGATATAATGACCCAGTTCATGAACCAGGACGATTATTCCCAATACGATCAGAAACGTCAGAAATTGGTAGATCACATTCATTTCATTACCTCGCTTTCAATATGCTCAATTGTCTTTTTTCTGGTAAGGTGAATTGTTTCCTGAACATCGCCAAGGCTATGCAGTGGGTGGTAATCCCCCTGGTCCAGCATATGGGCGACTACGGCAAAAATTGTTTTAAAACCAATTCTTCCTGCCAAAAAGTATTCCACAGCAACTTCATTGGCGGTGTTGAGAATGGCCCCGGCGTTCTGCCCCTGGCGCAATACGTCATAGGCCATCTGTATGGAAGGGAAACGCTGCCGATCAGCCGGAAAGAACTCGAGCTTTCCCAGACCCGGCAGGTCCAAGCTCGGGCAGGAGCCGACCAAACGTTCAGGATAGCTCAACGAATAAAGGATTGGAAGTTTCATGTCGGGGACGCCCAGCTGGGCCAGGAAGGAGGAATCGATGAATTCCACCAGGGAATGGACCACGCATTGAGGATGAATGACGACATCGATCTGTTCCGGGTTCAAATCAAAAAGGTGTCTGGCTTCAATGATCTCAAGCGCCTTGTTCATCAGGGTTGCCGAATCGATGGTGATCTTCCTGCCCATGGACCAGGTGGGATGGGCCAGGGCCTCCTCCACACTGATCTGAGTTAAATCCCTGTGCTTGTCCCTGAAAAAAGGCCCGCCTGAAGCGGTCAAAATGACACGGCGCACCTGCCGCCGCGGCGAGGTGGCCAGGCACTGGAAAATGGCGCTTTGCTCACTGTCGATGGGGATGATCTCGGCTCCGGAAGCGCTGATTTCACGGTTGATCAGGTCTCCGGCGACCACCATGGTTTCCTTGTTGGCCAGGCACAGCCGCCGCTTCAGGCGGATGGCCTGAACCGTGGCCGGCAATCCAGCGGTGCCGTTGATGGCCGCGATGACGCAATCGGCCGGCGGCAGGGAAACGATTTCCTGCAATCCCTCTTCGCCGAAAACAATTTTTTTCCGGGGAAACTTTTCCTGTAATTCACGGGCATGCTTCTGGGATTTGACGCTGACGGCCTGCGGGCTGAATTCGCGGATCTGCTTTTCCAGCAACTGGGTATTGCTCCCGGCCGCCATGCCGATGAGACGAAAATGTTCTTGGTTTTCGCGCAAAACCGCCAGGACATTGCGTCCGATCGAACCGGTGGAGCCTAGCAGCACAATGTTTTTTATCATGAGTAAACGGCAGTTTTATCTTTTTTTAAAGAGAGCATAAGTTCATTTCCAAAAAAAACGGATCAAATAGAAAAGCAGGGGAGCGCAAAAAATGTAACTGTCCACGCGATCCAAAATTCCGCCGTGGCCCGGAAGCAGGGAACCTGAATCCTTTTTGCCGGCGGCGCGTTTGAACAGTGATTCTACCGGATCGGAAAGCTGAGAAAACAGACCGATGACGGCCGCAGTGAATATAGCGGTGGACTTCCCAACCGTTACTGGGAACAGCAAAACCGCCAGCCAGCCGCTTAAGGCCGCAGTAAATATCGCGGCGATCAGCCCTTCCAGAGATTTTTTTGGAGAGGCGACAGGATATATCTTGTGTTTGCCCAGGACGCTGCCGACAAAATACGCTCCGGAATCACCGACAGCAATGACAAAAATCAGGAAAAACAGATAATTGGCCCCTAATTTTTTCAGTTCCAATAAAAAATACAGTGGGATATAAAGATAAATCATGGTCAAGGATAGCATGCCCCAGTCCCTGGCGAATTGGTCGAGGCGTTCCTTTGTCCTGATTGTGAATAGAAAGAAAAGACCGCTGGCAACCAGGCCTGCGCTCAGTGCCTGGATCAGGTCGATCCATGCGAACGTGAAGGCCAAAGCGACCAGCAGGCCATTGGCCAGAACCAGCGGCCAGGGAAAGTTTTGCGGCCGGGTCAAGCGGATCAATTCCCAGGCCGCCAGGCTGATCAGCAGGTAAAGCAGGGCTGAAAAATACAATGGGGGTAAAAAACGGATGGTCACGTAGGCAAAAACGATCAAAACCGCTGTTGTGGGCAGCCGTCGGCGCAGATCTTTCATATGCTTCCGAATCTCCTCTCCCGGCCTTGGAAATCAATGATGGCTCGGAAAAATGCCTGGGCCCTGAAATCAGGCCATAGAATTGGTGTAAAATACAGTTCGCTGTAGGCGATTTGATATAAAAGGAAATTGGATATCCTCATTTCTCCTGAAGTACGGATCAGCAGGTCCGGGTCCGGGCAGCCGGCGGTGTACAGGAATTTTCCCAAGGTTGCTTCGTCCACCTCGTTCGCGGGGATTCCTTTGACAATGATCTGGCGAATGGCGCGCACAATTTCGGGTCGGGAGCCGTAATTAAGTGCCAAATTGACCTGAAGCCTCTGGTGGTTTTGCGAAGTTTTTTCCACTTCGCGCAGTTTTTCCTGCAATTTATTTGGCAATTTGCCCGTATCACCGATAATTTTCAATTTGATGTCGTTTTTTGCCAGCAATTCATGTTGTTCGATCAGGTTTTTATAAAACATGTCCAGTAGAAACTGGACCTCCTTGGCCGGTCTTTTCCAGTTTTCACTGGAGAACATGAACAAAGTCAGGTATTTGATGCCCAGGCGGGCAGCTATTTCGGTGATCTCGCGGGCTGCCTCTGCCCCGGCGCTATGTCCCGCGTTTCTTTTTAGATTCTTCTGAATGGCCCAGCGCCCGTTGCCGTCCATGATGATGGCGATATGAGTGGGTAATAGTTTTTCATCTATGCGCTTGATCAGAGCGGTTTCTTCGCTATGTGGAGGATACAGGGCCAGGATATGGTCTAACATTCATGAATTATATTTTTTCCCCGCTTCTTTGTCAAATCGAGCGCAATGCGCTGTATTGCCGACTCCATCATGTCGGAGCAATTCATTGAAATCGCAGCGGATCTGGGATATAATGCCAAAGGATGAACAAAAAATGGTTTTTTATTCTTGCTTTCGCGCTTTTTTTTGCCCAATGCAAAAAGCAATCCGACGGTGGTAAAGCTCCAACTCCCGTTGATCAGGCTGCGGCCAGCGAAAGCAAAGTCATCATGTCGATCACAGATGTTTCCCTGACCAACCGTGACCTGAAAAATTTCATTAAATTGCAGTATGCGGATGTTTTTGAGCAAAAAAACAATGGCAAGCTCCTTTCACGCTTGTTCGATGTTTTTTGCGAGCAGCAGATCATCTGGTTCAAAGCCAAGCAAAGTGACATCCAGGTCGGAGATGCTGAAATTACCGCATACCTCAAAGAAGTCCAATCTCGGCGGCCGGACCTGGATATTGACCGGCAGCTGATCAGCAACGAGTTGAAAGTGCAGAAGTATTTATTGGCCCATGCGTACAAGGATATTGAGGTCAATGACAGTGAAGTGGCCAGATTTTATGAGGCAAATTTAAAAGAATTCCGAAAAAATGAGGAAATACAGTTGTTTCAGATCATGGTTAAGGACCGGGAAAATCTGCTGGCCATCCGTTCGGAACTTCTCAACCAACCCTCGCGTTTTGAAGAAATCGCCCGCAGCAAATCGCTTTCTCCTGAAGCGGCCAATGGCGGCGCCATGGGATTTTTTGAAAAGGGCATGCTGCCTCAGGAGATGGAGGAAGTCGTCTTTTCCCTGAAAGTGAATGAGATCAGCCCTATCGTGGAATCGCCCTACGGATTTCACCTGTTCAAGATTATCCGCAAAAGAAAATCCAGGATGCTTTTGCTGGCGGCCGTGAAAGATGAGATCAAAAGCAAATTGCTTTCCGCCAGGATGTCCTCCGCCTACGGGAAATTTTTAAAGGAATTGAAAGCCGAAGTCCCGGTGCGCATTGATTATAACAATCTGTATTTTACCTATATAAAATCGGATTCCGGAGTAAACTAAGATGAAAACAAAAATTTTTCTGACAGCGATTGTTTTTCTGACAATTAATTTGGGCTTCGCCGCCGCGGAAATTGTCGAAGAAATTTACGCGGTGGTCAATGATGAGGCTATAACCGGCACCGAATTGAAAAAATTCGAGATGGAAATGGCGCGTTCCCTGCAGGCTCAATTGCAAGGTGAAGCGCTGGCGCAGGCCATGCAGGAATTCAAAAAAGAGCTGCTGGAGAAATTCATTGAGCAGAAACTGCTGCTGTCCAAGATCAAGGAGAAGAACTACGACGTCGAGGCCGACGTGGAGACGATCCTTCAGGAGATCAAGAAGCAGAACAGCATCGCCTCCGACGACGATCTGAAGGCCGCCCTGGCGCGCGAAGGGATCGAGTTCGCCGCCTGGAAGGACCAGTGGAAAGAGCGGCGCAAGCAGGAACGGCTGGTTTGGGACGAAGTTGGATCCAAGATCAAGATCGACAATCCGCAGATCATGGAGTATTACCGCAAGAACGCGGAACAATTCAGGGTGCCGGCAGAAATCGCACTGAATTGCATATATCTGAAAAAAAGTGAAGACGGTGCCAAGCCGCAGGATAAGATGGATCTGATCGCAGCGGAACTGAAACCCGGTCTTTTCGAAGAAGTCGCTAAAAAACATTCGGAACTCCCCGACGCCGCCAACAGCATTGCCCTGGGAAAATTCAAAACAGGGGAACTGGACAAGAATTTGGAAGCAGCGGCTTTAAAGCTGAAAAAGGATGAATATTCGGACTGGATCGATACCGAAACCGGCTGGTATATCATCCAAGTGGCCGAATTCAGCGCGGCCAGGGTCCGCGAGGTAAAAGATGTCCGCGAAGACATCATCCAGAAGCTGCGCGAAGAGCAGCAGCAGGTCAAGCTAAAGGAATACCTCAGCCAGTTAAGAAAAGAGAGTTATGTCAATATCTTGAAAGAATACAAGTGAATTTTTCGGCTTTAATCAAAGTGGTTCCTGAAAGAATTTAGCGGCCGGCCCGACGATTGCCGTGGGATTTTATTGGAAGCGGATCCTTCAGAACGGGATGCCTGCGCTTTCGAGGAGCTTTTTCTGGATAGCGACGATCTCCAGATTTTTTTCTATTCCCAGGGCCAGGGCTTTTTGAAAAAGGTCGGGAGACAGCGGTGACCCTTCACAAAATGATTGTACCTCTATCAACGCCCCGTCTGCATTTGAAACGATATTGATATCGTTGTCGATACGTGAATCTTCTTCATAATCCAAATCGACCAGGATCTCCTTGTCGCGCACGCCGATTGAAACCGCAGCGATGAACTGAAAGCCGGGGAAATCGGCGATCATTTGCTCATAAACCAGGTACTTAAGCGACAGGATCAAAGCCAGGAAGCCGGCGTTCAAAGATGCACAGCGCGTGCTGCCGTCGGCCTGGATGACGTCGGCATCCAGGGTGATGGTCCTTTCACCGATCTCTTTCAAATTGAGCACTGTGCGCAGGGCGCGGGCGATGAAACGCTGGATCTCACCGCTACGGTTGTTGATCTTGCCCCGTTCGCGCAAGATGCGTTGGTTTCCGGATGATCCGGGCAGCATGGCGTATTCAGCCGTGACCCAGCCCTGGCCGCTTTTTCTTAGAAAGAACGGGGTCCGGTCTTCCACGGTGGCAGTGGCGACCACCCGGGTATTTCCTTGTTCACACAATACCGACCCCGGGACGTTCCTGACGTAGTCCGCTACAAAGGCGATGGGACGCAGTTCGTACGCGGCCCTGTTATTGTCTCTCACTTGCTTCTCCTTGCGGCTTGGTTTTCCAGCGGTTGTGAAACCAGAACCACTGTTCGGGGAATTTTCTTATCTGGGCTTCGATCAGCCAGGTCAACTGCTGGGTCAGTTCAGTCAAGGCAGCTGGATTCTGGCCTGCGACCGGGTAATCTATTTCCGGCAGGATGTCGAGGATGATATCCTGTCCCTGGTAATGAAGAAAAACCGGGACCACGGGAATGTTCTTTTTCAGGTACAACTGCGATACCGTGGTGATGGCGGTTGCTTTTTTGGCAAAGAAATCGACAAAGACCCCTTCGCGCGGCACGGTGTTCTGATCGATCAGCAGGTAAACGATTTCGTTGCTGCTCAGACGCTTGAGGATGGTTCTCAGTGAACCCTGCTTGTAAATGATCCGCGAACCCATGGCTTCCCGGAATTCCTTCACTTTTTTTTCGATAAGGACATTGTCCATGGGCCTGGCGATGCTGTGGATATCTTTGCCCAGGCTGGCGTTCAGGATTAAGGGGATCCATTCCCAGTTGCCGAAATGGGCGGAAAAAATTATCACACCCCGATTTTTTTGCATAGCTCGGACGATGATCTGGAGATTGTTGACTCGGGACCGGGACAGAATGGCCTGGGAGTCTCGGCGGGCGAAGGTGCGGGCGATCTCGATGAAAATGCTGCCGAAATGGTTATAAATGTTTTTTTTCAGCCCGGCCAGAAAAGCGGGTGTGGCGGATGGAAAAGCAATGGCCAGGTTGTGCGATATCAGGCGTGAATGCCGGCGGCTGCCTTTTTTCAGAAAGAAAACCAGGGCCTTTTTCCCCAGGTGCAGAAAGCGGAGTGGAGAATATTTGATCAGGGATATCAGGCCGGCAAAAAGCGCGTATTCCAAATGGCTTTTAAATGAAACCTTTTTCTGTGGCATGTTTGATGATCTGTTCGATGGTGTCGTTAGGCAATCTTATCTCATTTCGTGCGTACAATAAAGGGGTCGCGGCGGGCAGGAGATTTTTTATTTTGCAAAAATCCTTTTCCGAGCAGACCAGCCACTCTCCCCCTTTTTCTTTTCTCAAGCGTTCCAGGGAGTGGAGATCGGCCGGACTGAATGCGTGGTGGTCGGAAAAACCGCGGAATGCCGCCAGGCGGTAGCGGCGCATGTCGTTTTCAAAACGGTCATTGTCACCCAAAGCGGAAAAGGCGACGATCGAGGCGGCGCCTATGGTGACTTCTTGGCCCGCGGAGTTCAACAATTTATCCGTCACGAAATCATAAGTGTCTGCCGGCAGCGGTTTCTCTGCCTGCCCAGTCGGCTGGTAGGTCAAAATGCGGTCGGCCCGGCGGCTCATGAATTTGAAATTGCGCAGATAAAAATAGGGATGGCCGGAATTGATCAGCATGACGCTGAAATCCTTTTTTATGTGGCTTGATTGGAATCCGTCATCCAGGATCAAGATGCGGTAGTTTTTGGCCGCGGCCGCGGCCAGGGAGCAGAGGCGGTCTCGTCCGATGAAAACATCCTGGGTCGGGAAACTCGCTTTCAACATCAATGGCTCATCGCCCACTTCCTTGTAACTGTGCTCAGCATGTACGCAGATCCCTTTTTTTTCGTAGCGGGAACGATAGCCGCGGCTAATGATGGCGAAGCGGGCTCCTTTTTTTTCCAGGGCCCTGCCGATGGCCATGACCAGGGGTGTTTTCCCGGTTCCCCCGAAGGACAGGCTGTCCACAGAAATGATGAACAATTTCGGGAATTCTTTTTGCCGCAAGGCTCTGATTTTTATATTAAAAAAGGAAATACTCTTGAAAACCAGTGACGCCAGGTTCAAGAACGGCCAGATTAGTCGAGGAAACGCTGAATTTGCTTTAAAGTGCATGAAATGGATCCTTTTCTCTTTAAAATAGCGTTCAAAGCTCTATCATTGACAGGCTTCATGTTTTTATACGGGAAATTTTTCAGAAATTCCAGCAATTCATTGCTGTTGTTCACCCGGTGATACACCCCGCTTTCCTCCAGTTCGCTGCCGATGTCGGGGAAATTGTTGTAAAACGGCCCACCCAGGATTGTTTTACCCATGGCGGCCGGTTCATAGAGGTTGTGGCCGCCTATTTTCTGGTCAAAAGTCCCACCCATGAACACGATATCGCTGATGCTCATGATGGGGAACAGGTATCCCATGCGGTCGTAAATCAGGACCTGGGTTTCAGGATCCATGCTTTGGGTTTGGCCGAATACCGTGCATTTCAGTCCCAGGCGCCGCATTTGCCCGGCCATGGCCGGGGCGCGCTGCACATGGCGGGGGACGATAATGAAAAAATAAGTTGCGCTTAATGGCTTGATGGTCGGGATGAGGATCTTTTCACAGGCGCTGTGGCTGCTGGCCATAACAACAATTTTTTTCGTGATTGCTTGCAAATGCAAATGGCTGCGGACTTCCCTGGGAATGGGCATTTTCTGACGGCTCAAATCGGCCTCATCCGCCTTGATGTTTCCGCAGACCTTGATTTTTTCCGCCGCGATCTTTAATTGCAGAAAACGCTTCTTGTAAATTGTGTTTTGCACCAGGAAACAGTCGATGCGCCGGAAAAAAGGACGTAAAATAAAATTGAAAAATCGATAGCGAACAAATGCCGCTTCCGAGATCCGGCCATTGATCAGCAGCATGGGGATGCGCTTGCGGTGCAGCAGCGTGATCCAATTGGGCCAGATTTCCAATTCGTTGAAAATAACCAGGCGGGGATTGATACAATGAATGAAGCGCCTGATCGAGAAAGAAAAATCCAGGGGCGCGTGGATGACCGCGATGCTTGGGTACTCCCTGCGGGCAAACTTCAACCCGGCCGGGGTTGTGACCGACAGGACGATACGATGTCCCTTTTCGCCAAGCTGTTGGATCAGCGACTTCAAACTGCGCACTTCCCCCACTGAAACGGCATGGATCCAGATGGAGCGCTCGGAGCAGACAGCCAGTTGCGGCCGCAGCCTGTTTTTCAGCAAGCAGCGGTAGTTTTTTTTCAAGACGTATTTCAGCCAGAAAGGCACAGACAAAATAAGGAGCAGGATATACAGGCAGTCGCGGATGACCATATTTCATTATAGCACAGCCCCGTGCGGGAGTCATCCGCACCTTGGGAGTGGTGATCCCTGTCACGTCACCCAAGGGGCGGACAAGTCCGCTTATTGCCTCAGCTAAAAATCTACCTGAACTGGCCCGTTGACTTCACGTCAGAGAACTTGTAAAATGCGGACATGGCTGACAAAATCAAGGCTGTAGTACTGGCTGCCGGCAAATCCACGCGCATGAAATCGCAACGATCCAAAGTACTGCATGCCATTCTTGGCAAGGAGATCATACGCTATCTATTGGACAGCCTGCTTGAGTGCGGCATCGCCGAAGCGGACATTATCGTGGTGACCGGCGACAACCGCGCCGAGATCGAGAATGTGCTCGGAACCAATGTACGCTATGCCAGGCAAAAGGAACAGCTGGGTACCGCCCACGCCCTGCTGAGCGCGTCTGAATTGCTGGCCGGGCACAGCGGCGGCCTTTTGGTGCTGGTCGGGGACAATCCTTTCATCACCGCTCCCGAATTGCAGAAGCTCATCGCTGCCCAGCGCCGCAGCCTGGCCCATTGCACCTTTATCAGCGCGGTATTTCCGCTGCCAACGCCTCCCTATGGACGAATCATCCGCGATGTCCAAGGGCGGGTCTGCGGCATCGTGGAGGATAAGGACGCCAGCCCCGAGCAGCGGCAGATCCGCGAAGTGAATGCCTCGATCTATCTTTTTGATAACCGGGCCGTCTTTCCCCTTCTGGCCGGGATAAGAAACGACAATGCCAAAAAAGAATATTATCTCACCGATATCATCGCCATTTTGCATCGGGAAAAGCTGAAAGTGGAGGCGGTCCAGGCCGAAGATTGCGATATCGCCATGGGCATCAACGATCGCCGCGATCTGCAGACCGCGCAAAAAAAAATCAATGACCGTACCCAGCAGCGGCTGATGCTTGAGGGCGGCGTGACCATCCTGCAGCCGGAAACCGTGACCATCGAGCACGACGTGGAGATCGGTCGCGACACGGTTATTTTTCCCTGTACCTACCTGGCCGCCGGCACCCGTATCGGTATAAACTGCGCTATCGGCCCTTTCGCCTATCTGAGGAATGCCCGCATCGGCGACGGTGAAACGGTCAGGTTTACCAAACCAGAGGACTGAATCCTCATTTTTCCCCGACAATGGATCCCCTTCCTCATTCGCAACGGGATTGGGTCGCCCGCATTGACATTTGGAAAAATAAATTTATAATATAACCAACCCTGTCAAGGAGATATTATGATCAGAAAGCTTATAAAACCGGACCTTAGAGAGATAAAACAGAGATCGAACCGGGAAAATAAGAGAAAACCCCCGCCGCCTTATAAAACCCACGCCGAGACCTACTATTACATCAAGCAGATGAACAACCGTACGCAACTGGTCCTGGAACTGGTCAGCGGCGAGATCCTCAAGGGAATGCTCGACTGGTATGATGAAAAATGTTTGAAGGTCAAGAAATTGGATGGTGGGACCCTGATCGTCTTTAAATCGCAGATCAAGTACATTTATAAAAATCCCGACTTTGACGAACACAAGCGCGAAGAAGCCGATCAAGAAAAATAAGGTCATCGCCGTTACTCTGGGCGATCCACAGGGGATCGGTCCGGAAGTAATTGCAAAAAGTCTGGCTGACTATTCCCCCGGCTGTTCATTGCTGTTGGTCGGCGCTCGTCGTTTTTTTCCTGACAGTGACATTCCCGTCATCAAAAATATTGACGAGCTCCAGGCTGGAGAATCGGCCCTATTAGACATAGAAAGCGGACTCAACGGTGCCGATGTTTCCTTTGTCTGGGTCAAAACGGCAGTTGAAATGGCTTTGCGGGGAGAGGTGCAGGCATTGGTTACGGCCCCGGTCAATAAAAATAAGTGGCTAGACAGCGGTTTGCCCTATTGCGGCCACACCGATTTTTTAACCACGGTCGCCAAAGCTGGGACTCCGGCCATGTTTTTCTGGTCGCCTGGGCTCAAAGTGGCATTGTTCACCCACCATATCGCCTTGGCTGACGTTTTTTCCCGCATCAATAAAGATAACATCTCGGCTTTTGTCCGTCAGGTCGATTCGGAACTGCGGCGACTCTTCAGACAGGAATTCACCTATTTATTCAGCGGGTTGAACCCCCACGCAGGTGAAAACGGCCATTTGGGAACAGAGGAGATCGACACGATCATTCCGGCCATGAATGATTTGCAGGAGCAAGTGCCAGTGGCGGGCATTTATCCTCCCGACGTGGTATTTGCCAAGGCCCGGGCTATGAAAAACGCGGTGGTGATCGCCTGGACCCACGATCAGGGACTGACCCCCTTCAAACTGCTGCAGGCGGGAAATGGTGTGCAGCTTACCCTGGGGCTGCCTTTTATTCGCACGTCTCCGGTTCACGGAACCGCTTATGACATTGCCGGCCAGGGGAGCGCGGATCCGGCCAGCATGCTGGCGGCGATCCGCTTGGCGGAATCACTGTTGCGTTAACCCGCATTTCTCACAAATATTTGCTGCAATTGCGGATATGAGCATGTCTACGGCGTCAGGCTTGGTCGGAACCCTCCATCGTACTAACAGTACGCCTCCGGTCTCCTCGGTCGCCTTCCTTGTAGCCATACTCATCTGCGCAATTTCGCGACAATATCTGTGAGAAATGTGGGTTATACGCGGATTTCTCGCTCACTCGTTTTTTTTCTTTAATTCGCTTTCGATTTCTTCCTGCAGTCTTTTTATTTCTTCCTGAATTTTTTTCAACCGTTCATTGTAATCTTTTCTGATCTCCGCTCCCAGCTCACTTTTTTCGGCTCGAAGCTTTTTCAGTTCCATTTCCAGTTTTTTTCTCTGCTCACTGATCTTGAGCAGGGAAAGTTCTTTTTGTTTCTGTAATTCCAGCGACTCTTTTTCCCTGGATTTCCGCAATATCCTTATTTCATCCCTGTAGATTTTTTGGGCCTCATCGCTGATATTCTCTTTCAGGTTTTCCATTTTTTGTGAAAAGTGCTCGAGGTTCCATCCGATTTTTCCATTTTTATCGGGGACCACAGAGAATTTTTTCGGTTTTCCGTCGCGGTAGAGTTCCAGCAAGACCGCTTCTTTTTCTTTCAGGGTATTCAAAATATTTCTGATATCGGCCGTGTGGCGCAGGGGCTGGCTGTTGGCCCGGACCATGATATCCCCGGCCTGCAGGCCGGCCTTTTTCGCTGCCGAGGATTCATTGACGTGGGAGATCAAAAGGCCGTATCCTTCCTTGACCAGGAATTTTTTACTGAGTTCTTCGGTCAATTCCATGATATCGACCCCCAACTGTTTGGCGCCGCTGAATTCGATGACATAGTTTTTTACCTTGGGAAAAGCCATCTCCAGTCCGGGCAGTTCGGATATGTCGGCCAACTGATCGGTCCAGTTCGGGAAGGGGGGTTGCGGAGGTTCCGGCGCATAGGGGAAATCTTCCAAAACAGGAGGGGAAACGCCGGCCTGGCGTTCAGCCAATTGCACGTCCAGGCGCCGGGGCGTTCCGGCGCGCTCAATTGTTATTTTGATTTTGTCGCCGGCCAGGCGGAATTGCAGGGCGGCCGCGATATCACTGAAACGGATGATCGGTTTTCCGGAAATTTCCACTATGCGGTCGCCTCTGCTGAACCCGGCTTTGGCCGCCGGCGAATTTTCCAGCACGTCCTGGACCAGGTTCGAGTCGCTGTTGATATTCACCCCCAGCCAGCCCGGGATGATTTTTCCCGAAGTTTTCAATTGCTCTACAATGCGGTTGACTTGTTCAATGGATATGGCGTAGCAGAGGTTGCCGCTTTCGTTTTTTCGGCCGCTGACCACGATGACGGCCGAATGATCCTTGAAAGTGTAGTCGGGAGCCGCGGAAAAGCCGACGCTGCCGCGGATGATGGCCAGCAGTTCACCTTTTTTGTTGACCACGGCGCCCCCGGCCGAACCGGGTGCGACCGGCGCGTTCACGATCAATTCGCTTTCGGTGCGGCTGCTGATGATCCCCTGGGTGATGGCGGGGAAGCGGTCGTAGAACAAACCGACCAATGCCACCCAGTTGCCGACCTCTGCCTTATCGGCTTGGGGGAGCGGTCGCGGCCCCCTGCTGCTGAGGCGCAGCAGCGCCAAACCGGAACGATTGTCTCGACCGATGATCTTGGCAACAATGGTTTCACCATTTGTGGTCTCTACGGAGATCCTTTCAAAAGGATGGCGGGTGATCAACGAAGTGGTGACGACCAGTTCTTTTTCCAGGGCAATGCCGGTGGCCACGTATTTTCGCGCATTTTCGGCGACCACTTTCACCAGCGAAGGCGATACTTTATCAAGAACGGTTTTGATTTCCTTCTCTATATCGTCAATTTTTTCCGCTGCCATGGCGCCGTGGGCGATCCAGAGCAACAAAAGGATAAAGATCGCTTTTTTCATGGGTTCCTCCTAAATTTGATTGAGCGCCGCATCACGGTTTCCGGATTTTTTTTGATAGGAAACAGGTTCGAGAGAGTAGCGAGTGCGGTTGTTTGATGCAGAAAAAAACAGATCTTCTTGCAAGGGGATTTCCTCCTTGCTTGCAGCCAGGTCGGGAATCGCCGTGTTGCGGGTGGTGGGGCGGAATAATTGAAAAAGCGACAGCAGCAAAAACAGGCCGGCAACAGCCATGATCGTAAAGCCGACTTTCCTTTGCTTTTTCTTTTTTTTGATTTTGCCGAAAACCCTTTCCTCAAAATCCGGACCGGGCTCGGTTTGCTCTTCGACTTGCTTTAACATTTCCAGCCAATCAGACATGGGGTGCTCCTTTCGGGTCCAGGTATTGTTTTTTCAAATTTGCCTTGCCGCGAAAAACCAGTGACTTGACGGTGCCGATGGGTTTGTTCAGCATGAGCGAGATCTCTTCAAAGGAAAAATTGTTGATTTCCCTCATGACCAGCGGCACGCGCCATTTTTCGGGAACCAGGGCCAGCAGTTGCTCAAAAAGCAATTTTCCCTCGAAGTGGGGGGTATAGGAAACCTGGCGCTCATTCAGTTCGGAAAGGGAAAATATTTTTTTTAATCGCTTTTTACGGAATTCGCTGCGGGCCAGGTTGGTGGCGATGGAATAAATCCAGGCTTTGCAGGCTTGCGGATGATCGGTTTTTAAAGTATGGGCTTTGAAATAAACCTTGACAAATGTGTCCTGGGTCAATTCCTCGGCGCTCTGACGGTCGCCCAGCAGCATGCTGAGGTAATTGTATATCGGTTTTTTGTACATAGCCATCACTTCTTTGAACGCGGCTTCATTTCCGTCCTTGAGCTTGGCAATCAGGTCATTCATGACTACTCTTAAAGATGCGGATTGCACGATAAAAGTTGCAATTTTGCCCGCTTTTTTCGTGATTTTTTTGGAAGTGACGGCAAAATGTGATTTTAAACCCTTTCCATCTTCCCTCCTGACGGAGAGATAGGTAATGAGAGAGAGATGCTATTATTATAATACAATTTTCCAAAAAATCAATTTTTTGAATTTTTTCAACGGCCATCACTTGGAGTTAACTTGCGTATTTTGGGCTTCCTCGCTGATATCTTCCATTTTTTGCGGCAGTTTTTCGAGGATTTCCTTGCCGACTTTGAAGCTGTAGGGCAGGGCGGTATTGCGGGCTGGCACGATTTCCCCCTCGGGGCCAGCGAATTCCATCTCGATGTCGTTGAATTGTCCGGGCTTTGCCGAATTTTCCGTTTTCATGGCGATGCGGATGGCAAATTCAGGCAATGGCTTGGGATTGTCGACAAACTCCTTGGCTTCGCAATCGGCCAAAGCCGTGAGTAACAGGTTGATTTTTTCTTCGCTCGGCTTTTTCCCAGCAACCGGCTTGATGAACTGCCAGCCATTGTCAGCCCCTTTGCGGATTTCAAAACTGAAAGTGCCGTGTTTGAATTTGAGTTCCCGGATATCAAAAGAATAAAACAGGGCAACTTTTTTTTCACGAAAAGAAGAAACGTCGCTGGCGAATTTTTCCGGAAAATCTTTTTCAATTTCACAAATTTCGTTAAAACCGTCAGCCAGGGCGTAATATCGCTCTCCCTGTTTGGCAACCGCGATTTTCATTGGAGCGATCGCGGATCTGAATTCCACGGTGAGCAATGGTGTTTCCAGGCCGAATTCACGGCGGGAAGCGGCGCTGGCAGCTGCGGCAAACGACTTGGCTTCCAGCATGGATGCCGCGGACAGGATCTCGCTGACCTTGGTTTCCTGGGCAAGCGAAAAAATTGGTTTGTCCATGAACCACTGATCGTTTTTTTTAATAAAACTGAAGTCGTTGTTTTCATAATTCCAGGTCATGTTGGTAATGGCCAGATTATCGAATTCCGAGAATCTCTTGTCACGGAAAGCAAACAGATCTTTTTCCAGATTGTTGCGCTTGTAGGAGGCGATGGAGACCACTTTGCCGCCCGCGGCTAATTTGGCGTAGGAAGAGGAATCAAGGTTGTTTTTCATTCCCAGCAGAATGGTATGCGCCGGGCGGGTTTTGTCCTTGGCAAACAATCTTAATTCGATCTCGGGTTTGTTCAAACCGAAATTTTTCAAGTCGACGCCTGCCTCTGCCACCAAGCGATCGTATTTCAATGGGCAGAAATTATCCAAAATGCTTTCCAGCGCGACCTTGTCGGCTTTGGCCGTCAAAGGCTCGGTCAGACGCCAAACGCCATCCTGCAGCGCAAAGACGAATCTTTTGTCTGTTTGCAGCAATTCTATTTTTTCGACGGCCGCAGCGGGAAAATCAAGCAGAATTCCTTCCACAGCCATTTTGCGTTTTTCACCCTGATCGACCAAAATGATAGCGCTGATCAGAACCAGCAGGAAAAGCAGCAGGGCGATAATTTTTTTCCAGTTCATAGTTTCCTCCGGTACAGCCAGATGCCGATGCCGACAATGAACACCAGCAGGGGCAGGATGATCAGTGTGTAAAAAAAGACCAGCCGGCCGCTGCTCTGCGTCAGGTTGACGGTTCTGGGAGAGGTGATCTTGGGGGCGATGGCGATCAGGTCCTTTTCTTCGGCCAGCCAGGAGATGGCGTTGTTGAAAAAATTACTGTTGGCCTGGAAAATATAATATTTGTTCTGGGCGAAATCGGAATCGCCGCAGACCACGACCCGGGTCTTCTTTTCAGCGCTGCCGGCTTCGATAGCGGCAGCGATATCCAGCGGGCCGCTCTTGTCTTCAGGGTGTTTTGTGATTTGTTCCGTTTTAACCTCGGTTTCATACTGGGTCTCGCCCCAGGAGTTGGCGCTGGTGGAAGCGAGGAAGGTCAGGGTGGTGCCCCCTGGAGGGGGGGTGATTTTGGCCAGGCCGCGACACAAAGGGAACATGGTGGCGTATCCGAAGTTCTTGGTGATGGCGTGTTCCGGATACTTGGCCACCACGGGCATGAAATAATTTCCGCCCATCAGCCGGGAAAGGGGATCGATCTCGACTGCCACGTTATCCTCAAGGGCCAGGCCGAATTTTTTCAACAGCGGTTTAAATTCGGCGCCTTCAAAGGGATTGACCAGCAGCAGCAGACGTCCCTGCTCTTTTTCGAGATAATTTGCCAGCAGGAATATCTCTTTTTCAAAGAACGGCTTTTGCGGTCCGGCCACGATCACGGCCGCCGCGTCCTTGGGCACGGCCGCTTCCTGGAATAGTACAATTTTTTTCACTTTGAAGGACAGCTTTTCCAGGCCGGTCTTGGCTTCAGAATATCCGTTTTCGCTGCTGTCATCGCTGTCGGGCTCCCCGTGTCCCTGAGTGAAATAGATGGTTTTTTCCCCCTGGCGCGACAAGCTGATGATGGCGTTGGTGATGGCTTCTTCCGATACCTCCTCACTGCGCGTGCTTTTGCCCCCGTATTCAAATACCATGGTGCCGTCGGTTTTGATCTCGTATTGCTTGACTATTTCTGGCGCTAGGTAGGGGTCGATGACCGAGGCCTTGATCTTGTCGTTGTAAAAGCGGTAGAGTTCCAGCAGGGAATTGAATCCCTCCAAATTGCCCTGGCTTTTGCTGAAAAAGGCCTTGATGACCAGGTCTTTTTTCAGGTTTTTGATCACCTGGACCGATTGGTCGGATAAGGAATGGATCTTGGCGGCGGTAAAATCAAAGCGCTTGTGGATTTTTATCCCCAGATAATTGACCGCCGCGGCAATGGCCACGATCAACAGGACCACTACCGCCAGATTGGACGCGAAGATAAAATTCAGGCGCGAATTTTTTGTCCTGAATTGCGATATATTGCTGATGAAATATGCGCTTAGGCCGGCCAGGCCCAGGAGCAGCAGCGCCAGCCCGGTTTTTCCTTGCCAAGATGCCAGTCCAAAGCTGATCCACAGGGTCAGTCCGCTCAGGAGGAGCAATAGAAAAAGATAATTGCCAAAGCGTAGGATTTTTTTCACGGTTACCTCCACTTCCTGAATTCAAATACAGAGCGCGTCAGGTACAAGCCAAGGAAAATGAAAGTCAGGTAATAAACAATGTCCTGGGTGTCTATGACCCCGCTGACCATGTTCTTGAAATGGGAAAAGAAAGACAGGTAGGTCAGGATGCCGCGCCAGGCTCCCGGGCCGCTTTCGCCAACCCAGGAAATGACCCAGATCAGGATAATGGACGAAAAGGAGATGACCGCGGCAATGACCTGGTTCTCGGTCAACGCCGAGGCGAAAAGCCCGATGGCGATGAAGACGGCTCCCAGGAGGAACAGGCCCAGGTAAGCGGTCAGCAGCGGGGCCAGTTCCGGGTTGCCGTATATAAAGACGAAGATGGCGTAAGTGGCGGTCAGCAGCAGGATGATGGCATAAATGATCAGCGCGGCCAGGTATTTGCCGATAATTATGGCTGAGAGTCGTAGCGGTGAGGTCAGCAGCAGCTCTTCGGTGCGCATTTTTTTTTCGTCGGCGAACAGCCTCATGGTCAGCATGGGCAGCAGAAACATCAGGATGATGGTCATGTTGTTGAAAAAAGGTTCGAAAAGCATCTGGTTGATGTTGATGCGGTTCATGCCGTAGCCGGATTGCATCATCCTCATGGTCTGGTCGTTGGCCCAGGCCAGGATATTGTAAAAGAAAAAGCCGCTGACCAGCAGGAAGAAAGAGGTCAGGATATAGGCAATGGGTGAATAAAGAAAGGATTTCAATTCTTTCTTGGTGATGGTCCAGATATTTTTCATGACCCCCTCCCTTCTTCAGCCAGAATGATCTTCATGTACAGGGCTTCCAGTCCGGCCTTGATCTCTTTAATGCGGATGTCTTTTTCGATCAGGTATTTGATGATCTTGTTGAAATCGTTCAAGGTCTCGCTGAATTCGAGTTTCAGGACCTGGCCTTCGGCCCTGACCTCGCTGATGACGGGGAATGCCTGTTTGAGATCGCTCCAATCGGTGTCGCCCGCCATGCCGGTCGTGACGATCTCCAGGTTTTTCCCCCATTCGTCGCGGGTCGGCGTGGCCATCAGCCGGCCTTCCTTGATGATCACGGCTCCGTCGCAGACCTGGGTGATTTCGGCCAGGATGTGCGATGAAAGGATAACGGTGGCGCTGTCTTTGAAAGAGCGGATCATTTCGCGGATCTCGATGATCTGCGCCGGGTCCAATCCGATGGTCGGTTCGTCCAGGATCAGCACTTCGGGTTCGTGGATGATGGCCTGGGCGATGCCCAGGCGCTGGCGATAGCCGCGGGAGATGTTTTTTATCAGTCGGCCGTAGACGTCCTGCAGGTTGGTCTTTTCAACGACGCGATCGATGGCGAAACGTATTCTTTTTCTTTCAATGCTGTACAGTTCTGCCACAAAACGTAAAAATTCCTTGACGGTCAAATCGCTGTAAACCGGGACTACTTCCGGGAGATAGCCCACTATCTTTTTGATCGATTTGAGGTCAGTGCTTACGTCGATGCCGTTGATCATGGCCCGACCCTCGTTGGGTGGCAGGTAGCCGGTCAGGATGCGCATGGTGGTGGTTTTTCCGGCACCGTTGGGACCGAGAAAACCCCAGATCTTCCCCTTTTCGACCTGGAAGGAAATATCCTTGACCGCCTGCACGTCAGCGAATCTCTTGGAAACATTTTCGACTTGGATCATCACGCCTCCTTACATTCTGTCGGGAATGGCTATCCCCATGACAGTGAGAAGTTTTTCGACCTTGTTTTTAAATATCAGCATCAGGCTCAAGCGCAAATTCCGGATGTCCGCATCTTTTTCGGCCAGTACCGGAAATAGATGGTAGTAGTGATTGAATTTCTGGCACAACCCGTAGGCGTATGCCGCCAGGGAAGAAAGCTCATGGTTTTGCAGGGCGAACTCCACGGCAAGTTCCAGCAGCGACAGGTTGAGGATCATCTCCCAGTACAGCTCCTTTTCCCTGGCTTCGAGGCATTGCAGGCTGCCGGGAACGCTTGCCGCTCTGAGGTCGGCGCCGGAGCTTTTTTTCAAAATACTGTTCAGCCTGACCATGGTGTATTGCAAATAGGGGCCGCTGTCACCCTCAAAGTTAAGGGCTTCCTTGAAATCGAAGGCGATTACGGTGTTCAGATTGAATTTGACCATGAAATAACGCAGGGCGGCCACGGCGATGGTCCGGGCCAGAGGCAAAGCTTCCGCTGCGGCCAGGGCTGGGTTCCGTACCTGGATCTCGCACAGAGACTTTTCTACAAGTTTGGCGATCAACTCGTCGGCTTTAACCGCCCGGCCTTTGCGCCCGGAAACTTCAATGTAGGGCTTGTTCTCTTCCCCGGCTTCCAGTTTCAAGTTCATTTCCCGGACGCAGGCCGGTGTCAAGGCCACCATTTCATAGGAGAAATGGATGAAATTAGCACTGGGGGCGGAGTGACCCAGCTGGGCCAGGACTTGAGCGATCAGGTTCTGCAGGTAGGATTGGCGGACGTCAATGACATTATATACCTTGTGACCCCGGCCGAAGGGAGGCGCTGGCGGTGCAGGTTCGGACTGGGTCATGTAAATGGCCTGGCCGTCCGGATAGGTATGAAAGAGCCGGTAGCAAAAATCCCGGGGCAGCAGATTGAATTTCCACAGGTTGTAGGCGATGTCCTTGCCTACATAGGTGATGGTGTTGTTGGAGCGGACGATGATTTTTTCAATGTTTTCCCGGTCGTAATGGATGACCAGGCAGTCCTTTTTTGCCGGGTCCGCGGAGCGGGTCATCACGTTGCGGGCCGTCATTTTGGCCGCGGCCGCCTTGAAAAAATCCAGGGCGATAACGTCGCTTTCCCTGGCCAGCAGGTCGTAGTGAATGCCGATCTGCTCCATGGTTCGGATGTGATCCAGCAGGACCTCTTCGGCGATATAGCGGCAGGACTCGTATTCGGGATCGATCTTTTCCTCGATTTTTTTGTGGACGTCGCGGCGCTGTCGGGCCAGATCGTCGTTGGCGGCGAACAGCTGGTTGACCTCGGCGTACAGGTCCCAGAGATAGGCGGCCAGGTTCGAGATTTTTTTTATATCGTCAAGACTTTTTTTCTGGTAATGAAGCAGCCCCCATACCACATCGGCGATCTGGATCCCGGTATCGTCAATGTAGTTCTGGACCTCGACCTCATAACCCAGGAAACGGCAGCTCCGGGCCAGGATATCCCCCAGGCATGAATTGCGTAGATGGCCTATATGGGCTGATTTGTTCGGGTTGATGCTCGTATGCTCAACAATAACCTTTTCGCCTTTGGCCGGCAGTGGTTTTTCCAGGTTCTGCCACTGATACTTGAGAAAATTATCGCGGCGCAGATAAAAATTAAGGAAACCCCCGCCGGCAACCCGGATATCCTCCACCGCTTCCAGTTGGCCCATCAATCTCGCGGCCATGTCTCCGGCAACAAGGAATGGCTTGCTTTTGGTTTTCTTGGCCAGGGCGAAAGCCAGCGTGGTCGAAAGGTCTCCGAATTTCCGCTCTGCCGGCTGGGAAAAACTCAGTTCCGTTTGTTTGAAATCATATTTGTCTTTTAAAAGCGCGTAAATTTCGTTTTTGATCTTTTTTTGCAGGGCTCTCATATGGCGGCTTCCAAATGGGATGTGCAGTTCCAGAAATCCACCAGCGTCCAGCGACGTCGGGAATTTTCCATAAGCAGCAACTGTGACAGGGAGGCGTTGCCGGTTCTGAACAATCGGGCCTGGGCCGGGCTGAGCTGCAGCAGGTTGCCCAGGATGGCGCGGTTGACCGAGGCGTGGCCGGTGATGAGGATATTCTGCTGTCCGGTCTGCAAAATTTTTTCAAGCCCGGTTAGAGTGCGAGCGCAGACGGCGCTGAAGCTCTCGCCACCCGGGACCGGGAAATCAGCATCGCTGATCCAGCGCTGGTGAATATCTGGAAATTGTTCGCGCACCTGGCTGTAGATCAACCCTTCCCAATCGCCAAGATCGATCTCGCTGAATTCAGAGACCACGGTCAGCGGCCGGCCGCAGCCGTGGTTGATGATGGCGGCCGTTTCCAAGGCCCGCTTCAAGGGTGAAGAAAAAATCACGTCGATGGGCTCGTTTTTCAGCCTGGCGGCCAGACGTTCGACTTCGCCACGACCCTTGCCGCTCAGGGGGTTATCGATGCGGCCCTGCAGACGGTCGGTTTCGTTGTATTCCGTGGTTCCGTGTCTGACCAGCAGGATTTTTTTTTTGATCGTTTCCATCGGCTGAATTATAGTACAGCCGGCCCTAACCGTCAACCGGTCTGTTTGGTTTTTTAGCGGGCAGGTTTTTTCTATATATTCTTAAAATGGAATCAATGAAACAAGAAATTAGCATTAATATTGCAGGTGGCAGAGCATTCATATTTTGAGTAAAGCACTCAATTTTCGGCCATTCCTTATCTGGATTTTAAAACGCACCCGCTTTTGATAAAAATTCTTTCTTGCAATGATTTACCTCAAAAAAATCACTGCCGATTATTGACATTGCAAATAATTATCCTCAAAATGCAAGCATGGGAAAATTGATTTTCCTAAAAGTTTACCTAACCATAAGGAGACCATCATGACCCAGATTTCTGACATCTTCGTCCGCGAGGTTCTCACCATCAACCGCAAGGCCACTGTTTTCGAGTGCATCAAGAAGATGGTGGAAAGGAACGTCGGTGCGATCGTGGTCACTGACGGCCCATCGATATGTGGAATCTTCACCGAAAGGGATTACCTGCGGCGCATAGCCCTGAAAGATAGGACCTCCAAGACGACACTGGTTGAGGAGGTCATGACCTCGCGCTTGGTGTGCGCCGATCCAAACCAGTCGCCCGAGGAATGCATGACCATCATGACCCAGCAGCGCATCCGTCACCTCCCGGTCATGGAGGGCCAGCAACTGGTCGGCATCCTCTCTATCGGAGACTTGGTCAAGCGGATCTCCTCGGATCGCGAGGCTCAGGTGCGATACTTAAGCGATTTCGTTTCGGGGAAGTATCCCGTCTGACTGCTTGAATCTGTTGCCGAATTGCCTAAGTGAACGAAGCAAGAGTCGGACTGAGCTTTGGATTGAGCAGCATCTTGAGCGGAAATTGTCTTGAAACAATCCGCTAGGTTGTCGGCCCTGGTTGTCAACCGGTCTGTTCAGGGCTTTTGGCGGGCAGGTTTTGGCTTCGGACTCAGTTGAGGATGGCCTTCTCTTTTTCCAGGATCAGGTCGTACACTGCGGCGGCGTCGCTGGCGTTCTTCAGACTGGAAACGATGTCGCCGCTGTTGGTGAGACGGGCGATATGGGCCAGGGTTTTCAAATGCAGGCCGATGTCGCGGTCATCGCTCATGATCAGAAAAATCACGTGCACCCTCAAGCCGTCCGGCGACTTGAAATCCAACCCTTTGCGGACCACGGCCATGGCCAGGAAAAAATCGGAAAATTCATCGGAAAATATATGCGGCGTGGCCACACCCTTGCCGATGCCGGTCGACTGCACGCTTTCACGCTTGATGAAAAGACGTTTTACTTTTCTGGGATCGCTGATGATGCCTTTTTCCTTTAAAAATTGGGAGCACTCACCATAGAAGTGGCTGGTGTCCTTGCTGCTGTCGCTGATATAAATATTTTCTTTTTTTAAATAATTGGCCAGTTTCATCATAAGCTCCTTCTGCTGTCGTCGCCGGTGGCGAATAGCCGGTCGGGACCGGCACAGATCAAGAATGAATTCTGCCGATCATTTTTTTCCAGGATCAGCCGGGTACCCCAGGGATCGACCAGAAGATCGGTTCTGGGCAGGAAGCGTGGCACCAGGTTCTCCAGGTCTTCGGGATAGCTGCCGTTCTCATCTGCATAGGCGGCGAGGGCGGCTTCCACCTGGAGCAGGATCGGTTCCAGCGAGACAGCCTTGGCCTTGTCCAAGCTGGTAAGGCCTTGAGAAACGGGATTGGCCTTAGGGCCTTTGCCCAGATAAAGGACCATCACGACCAGCAAGGCGATTAAAATGATCAGCAAGCCGAATTTCATGCATCCATTCTATTAAAGTGAAAAAAAAAAAACAAGCGACAAAAAAAAGTGGTAACGGATCGCAACCGAGGGGCGACCCGCTAGTCTCAAATCAGGTTGTCCGCCGCCTTGAATTCCCCTCGCTGCGAGTCGATTCCCTGCGCCAGGTAGCCCTTTTCCCCGGCCAGGGCCCGGCAGCAAAGAAGAGCGATCCTACCCCCGGCCTGGCGATTGATGATCAGCCTCATCCTTGTTGAAGTGAATGTGCTCAGCATTGCATAGTCGTTGTCGCTGTCGCCGGCGACCAGTACGGGTTCGTCTTCGAGCAGAGCGCGGATATTTGCAACTTTGCCTGCGCCCAGGTTCGGGCGCAGGCCCGGCTCCAGGACATGGCCGAAACGGTCTCCGGCAATGGCCAGCCCCATGCCGATAACGTGCCGGCAGGGGAAGCCGGTCATGGCGATCATCTTTTCCACCAATTGCCGGTTGCTGGCCGTGGAGACCACGACTGCACCGCCGCGGTCTTGCCATGCTGCCGCCAGGTCTTTCATCTCCGGATAGGGGCGGACGCCATTGCTCCATTCGTAGTGCCAGCGCCCTTGCGGGTCGCTAACTGCGTGGCGGCTGAGCGGACTGATCAATTCCTCTTCGATAACAGCTTTGGCCAGGCGGTCGAACTCTGCCAGCGACAACCCCTGCAGGAGCAGGTTCACCCAAGGGTAGGCGAATTCACAGCCGATGCCCGGGGTCTCCTCCAGCGCCCGGTTCAGGGCCAGCAGCCCCGAGGTGAAAACGCGGTAGCTCTCATCGACGCCCTCCCTGCCCTTGGCGGGCGCTTCATGTTGCAGTTGCTCATAGGCGGCGAAAACCGCGTTTTTCATTTTTTTAAGGGGATAGGGCATGCCCTTGATCAAGATGTGATCGATGTCGTTGATCGTGTCGGGAATGGTGGCGGCCATGGCCCTGGTGTCGATAGCGAAGGCCAGTTCGAAGGTCAGGCGTCGCAGCAGGGCTTCGCCGATATCGCCGAAGATGCAGGTGTTGTCCCAGTCAAAGACGGCCAGGTCCCCTGGCCGCACCTCGGCCAGCAAATTGATTAAGGTGTCATAATTCATTTGATTCCAATTCAAGCGCTTCAGTTTCATGGCTCCAACTTAATCAATATAGGGCGCAAATGCAAATCAGGAGTGGCATCAGAACCAAGGTCAATTTTTTTTCGGCATCAAGGTAAAAAAAGGGGGCGGACGGCCCGCCCCCTTTTATCGAGGGAGGAAAGAATTGGGAGAAAATTCAGTTTCGGGGATCTCGGCGTCGTTCGGAACGCTGGCTCTTGTGGTCGCGGCCCCGGCTGCGGAAATCTTTTTTAAGTTCGGCAATTTTGGCAGTTTGCTCCGGGGTCAGCAGGGCCCGGACATCCTTCTGCAGGCGCAGGCGCGCGATCTGCATGTCGGCGTGCATGCCGGCCTGCTCGCGGATCAATGCCTCGGCCTTGGCAAAATCGGTCTTTTCCGCGGTCATTACCGTGCGCAGTTTCAGGGCCTTGAGCTTCATTTCAGCGCCGAATTTGATCGCCCATTGCTCGTGGGCCTCGAGCATGGCGCTGATCTTCTTTTCCTGATCGGCGTTCAGGCCGATCTTGTCCTTGGCCTGCAGCAGCAGCCGGGGGGGCAGGAAGTCCTGGTCGGCGAAAAAGCCTCGCCGCCGCTGCCCGCGTTCGGAGGCCGGGCCGCGAAAATCCGGCTGGGCGGTTATGAACAGGGCGGCGCTTAAAAACAATACGATCGAAACAGCCAGTAATTTTTTCTTCATTTTCAACCTCCTGAAGTATGTTGTACCCGTTAAACACTTTTTCGGCCGGTTTCTTGCAAGTCTGCTAACTCCAGCCTGGGAATCCGTTTTTTTGAAGAAAAATCAGCTCTGCGGGATTCAGGTGTTGGTGCTCCATTTCAACAGCGCAGAGATTCTGTCTTGAAAACAGGCAGCTTTGCATTTATTTTTTCATTTATGTATTCTTTACTAAAATAAGGAGGTCCCATGAAGGTGGAAGATATCATTAAAAACAAGGGGAATGATGTCCACACGATTCATGCCGAAGCCATCGAAAATAAATATCCGGTTTAAAAAAACTCGCCATGAGGTTTTTCCGGATCGCTGTGAAGCAAAGCACCAATGCATGAAGCGGCCATCATTGAAGATTTAATTCGTCAGGTGCTTCAGGAAGCGGAGAAAAATCGTTTGGGAAAAATTTCTGTCATTCGTTTGACTGTCGGCCGGCTGCATCACCTGGTCCCGCAAGCTATGCGCGAACTGTTCGACTTGATGAAAAGTGAATTCCCCATTATGGTCGGGGCAATTTTGCAGACTGAAATCCGTCCCGTGCGCTTTGTTTGCCGGTCCTGCGGCAGCGAAACGACAGCGGCTGCTTCGTCCTTTTCGTGTCCCGATTGCCGAAGTACGGATATCCGGATCGTATCGGGATATGAATTGATCCTGGCCAGCATTGAAGGAGAGCAGAACGAATGATACCGATCCATGAAAGGAAAAAGATCGACGGATGATTTATAAATATATTTTATCAAAGAAAATTAGTTCTTGACTGTGTCATCCGATTTATTATATCATCTTGCCTTGATGAAAAATTTTAATGGCTTCAGGGTCGATTTCTAAGGGGGGGGACATGCGCACTGGAATTTTTTTCTGCCAGGTCGAAGAAAACAATCGATTGAATGTCGCTGCGGTAGCCAAGTATGCCGCCAACCTGCCCAATGTGGAATCCGTCCAGGAACTGGGAATTCAACCCCGGCTGGACGCCAAGGATCTCGCTGGGCAAGTCCATTCTGGCAATCTGGAACGGATTGTCATCGCCGGCGATATGCCCGGTTATTTCAAGCCCGTTTTTACCAAAGCCATGGCCCTGGCCGGGCATGATCCGTTAGAAGTCAGGTTGGCCTCTTTCCGTGAACACGGGGCATCCGGCTCAACCACTCTGGAACGGGCCAAGGCCATCGTCGCTTGCGCCGCCTTTGGCGTTCCTTTCGCCCTGGCCGTCGAACCTGCGGAGACGCCGGTTCAGCCGACAACCCTGATCATCGGCGCCGGTATCGCGGGAATTCAGGCCGCCCTCGAGATCGCCGACGCCGGAAAGCCGGTTTGCCTGGTTGAACGCTTCGGAACGATCGGGGGCCACATGGCCATGTTCGACAAAACTTTCCCCACCTTGGACTGCTCAGCCTGTATTCTGACACCGAAAATGGTAGCGGTCGCCCAGCATGAGATGATCCGCTTGCTGACAAATTCGGAAGTTATCGCCTTGAGCGGTTCTCCCGGTTCCTACCGCGTGCAGATCAAGTGCAAAGCCCGGATGGTTGACGTGGATGCTTGTGTCGCCTGCAATATCTGCAGTGAGGTGTGCCCGGTGGAAGTGGCAAGCGAATTCGATGCCGGGATCGCCCGCCGCAAAGCGGTCTATATCCCTTTTCCGCAAGCCGTGCCCAATGCCTACCTGGTTGATGCTGAAAATTGCCTGTATGTTCAAAGCGCCGGCAAAAAATGCGGCGCCTGCGTAAAAAAGTGCCCCAAGGAATGCATTGACCTGACTCAGAAGGATGAAATCATCGAGATTGAAGTAGGCAATATTATTATCGCAACCGGTTATGATGTTTTACGAGCCGACAATATTGAACATTACGGATATGGCATCTTGCCCAACGTGCTGACTGCCCTTGAGTTCGAACGTCTGACCAATGCCTCAGGACCTACGGGGGGGAAGATCGTTACCAAAAGCCTGAAGTTTAACAAACGCACGAAGCGGGAAGAATGGGTCTTTGATGCCAATGGGCCAGCTCCGAAAAGTATTGCCATCATTCATTGTGTCGGTTCCAGGGATCAGAACTACAATTCTTATTGCTCCCGGGTCTGTTGCATGTATTCGTTGAAATTTGCCCATTTGGTGAAAGAAAAACTTCCCGGCGCCGACTGTTATGAATTTTACATTGATATGCGGGCTTTTGGTAAAGGTTATGAAGAGTTTTTTGAACGAATTAAGCATGAGGGCACCTTTGTTATCCGCGGCCGAACCGCAGCGATTTCGGAAGTGAACGGACAAATGGTAGTAACAGGGGAAGATATTATCCAAGATAAACTGATTCAATTCCCGGTTGACATGGTACTGCTCGCCGTAGGACTCATCCCGGCCCGCGGTACGGAAGAGTTAAGCCGCATGCTTGGATTGACCAGGGACGAGGATGGTTGGTTCTCGGAACTTAATTACAACGGCAGGCCCACGGATACGGAGAAGGGATGCATTTATGTTGCCGGCATGTGCCAATCGCCAAAGGACATCCCCGATGCGGTCGCACAAGCTTCGGCCGTGGCAGCGGGAGTGTTGAGCAGCATCAGCAGCGGCAAGGGCATCGGGCATCGCGGCAGTGTGACTCTCAGTGAGATCGAAGCCCGGGCAAAAAATCTGCAGGCAAAATGAGGAGGCCCCATGGCGATTCGAGTCAACCCAAAAATCATTGACGATCTGGAAGGTTACGGAGCGGAGGATGTACAGTTGTGCTATCATTGCGGCAACTGTTCGGCCGTATGCCCGCATGCCGATGAATTCAACGTCTTCCCCCGCAGGCCCATGAGATATTTGCAAATGGGGTTGGAACGGAAGCTTGAGACATCGCTTGAACCATGGCTTTGCTATTATTGCGGCCAATGTTCCGATCAATGCCCGCGCGGGGCCGAACCAGGCGAAACCATGATGAGTCTTCGCCGTTGGCTGATTTCCCGTTATGATATCACCGGCATCGCCCGTCTTTTTTTCAAGTCAACCAAAGTGGAATTGGCCGCCGTGATCATTGTGGCTCTTCTGACCGGAATTTTTTTTCTCGGCTTTGGCTTTTGGCAGGGAGACATCAATGCTTACGATGGAAGCAACGCCTTCCTGCCAAGCTCTTTCATTCACAATTTCGACCTGGCGTTGGGATTTCTGGTGGCTTTATTCATTGGCCTTAGTGCTTTCCGCTTTTGGTGGTTCAGTATGGGAGGAAAAAGCGCAGTGCCAATTCCCTGGTGGCTGTATATTAAAAAAATATATTTGTTGCCCTGGCACTTTTTCACCCAAAAAAGATTTGCTGATTGTGAAAAAGAAACGACCCGGCGCATTTATCTGCCCTGGCTCGCCCATCTGGGACTCATGCTGGGCTATGTAACCATGCTTTTTATCGTAATGGTATTCGTGAAACAATTGCAGGCAGGTCCGGAAATCAATTGGTCCGTCCATGTGTTTGGCTATCTTGCCAGTCTGGGGCTGCTCATAGGCGCGGTATACATGCTGCGCGGCAGATTGAAAAAAAATCGGACCCAGTACCAACGTTCCCACGGATCGGATTGGATATTCCTGGTACTTTTGTTCATCATCGCCTTGACCGGGGTCACTCAGCATATCCTGCACCGTTCGGGATTGTTGCTTGCAGCCAATATCGTTTATATTGTCCATTTGATGGTTGTCGTGCCCTGGTTATTGCGCATGCCTTTCACCAAGTGGGCGCATATGTTTTTGCGACCCCTGGGCATGTATTTTTCAGCTGTGCGCAATGAAGCCTTGGCCAGGCAAAAATCAGGGATAGAAACAACGGTTCCGGCCAGGAAAGTGGCCTGAGGAGACAGGAAATGGAAAGCAGAGAATGCAAAATCGGCGTTTATATTTGCAATTGCGGTACCAATATCGCCAAAGTTGTGGATTGCGAAGCGGTGCGTGAATATATTTCCGAACTTCCCCAGGTCGCCATCGCCCGCACTTACAAATACATGTGTTCCAATCCCGGCCAGGAATTGATCATTCAAGACATAAAAGAGCAAGGCTTGGATAGAGTGGTGGTCGCCGCCTGCAGCCCGCGTATGCACGAGAGGACCTTCCGTGCTGCCCTGCAAACGGCGGGGCTCAATCCTTATATGTTCGAAATGGCCAATATCCGTGAGCAGTGCAGCTGGGTCCATGACGACCCGCAGGCGGCTACCGAGAAAGCCAAGGCACTCACCCAAGCTGCTGTCCTTCGGGTCGCATATCATGAAGCCCTGGAGCAGATGATGGTCGACATGTGCCCCAACACCCTGGTCATAGGCGCGGGAATTGCCGGGCTGACGGCGGCCCTGGAATTGGCGGATGCGGGTCAGAAAGTTTATCTGTTAGATAAGCAGGATCACCTCGGAGGCAACCTGGCCCGGGTTGACCTGACCGCTCCCTATCTTGATTCGGCCCGCGATCTGCTGACCGAGAGAATCACCCGGGTCAAGACCAGTGACAACATTGAACTGCTGCTGAATTCTCGCTTGCAGGAGTTGAAAGGATATGTCGGTAATTTTTCCGCTACCCTGGTGAGCGTCGACAGCGATGATCCAGAAGAAAACAAAGCCCAGAAGATTGAAGTGGGCAATGTCATTGTCTGCACCGGCTATAAGGAATTTCCCGCCGAGCGGGTCACCCATTTCGGCTATGGCAAGCTGCCCAATGTCATCACTTCTTTTGATTTCGAGAAAATGCTGCGAGCGGGACGAATTGAGTGCAAGGACGGAGAGATCCCCAATTATGTCGCTATCATTCACTGCGTGGGCAGCCGCAGTCCAGAATATCATGGCTATTGCTCGCGGGTGTGCTGCATGACTGCCCTGAAATATGTCCACGAAATCAAATCAGCCATTCCCTCCTGTTACGTTTCTGATCTTTATATCGATATGCATGCTTTCGGCAAGGGCCATGAAGATTTTTACCGCCGCACCTCCGAAGTGAAAACCATGTTTTTGATGTTTGGCAAAGGTGATCACCCTATCATCCGCAGCGCCGGCCCGAAAGATGATTGCCAGATGCTCATCGAAGTGAACGAGCAATTATCGGGTGAAGTCATTGAAATCCCCGCTGATCTTGTAATCCTGATGGTGGGTATGGAGGCGCGGGAAGATGCGACGGAAACAGCTCGCCTGGTGAATATCAGTCAGGACAAGGACGGCTGGTTTATCGAGAGCCATCCCAAGCTCGATCCGGTGGCCACGACAACCGATGGCATATACATCGCCGGCACCTGTGTCGCCCCCAAGGATATTCCCGACACCGTTGCCCAGGCCCGGGCGGCGGCGGGCCGGATACTGGCTAAAATCGCCAAAGGGAAAATCGCTGTCGACGCCATATATGCGGAAATCAATGAAGATGCCTGTTCGGGGTGCCGCATATGCAATGAATTGTGTCCCTACAGTGCCATTGAATTTGATGATGAAAAGAAACGCAGTCATGTGCTCAGCGTAATGTGCAAAGCCTGCGGGGCCTGTGTGGCCGCTTGTCCCTCGGGAGCGATCAAGGGACGTCATTTCACCGATCAACAGATGTTCGCCCAAATCGAAGGAGTACTCCGATGAGCTTTGAACCCAGAATCCTCGGTATTTTATGCAACTGGTGTTCTTATGCCGGTGCTGATTTGGCCGGTACCAGCCGCATTCACTATCCACCCAATATCCGTGTTATCCGTGTCATGTGCTCTGCTCGTGTTGATCCTACCTTTGTGGTCAAGGCGCTGGTGAGCGGTGCCGATGGCGTATTGATCTGTGGGTGCCATCCCGGTGATTGCCATTATTCTGAGGGCAATTACAAGACCATGCGCCGTATCCCTTTGTTGAAAAAAGTATTGACCGATCTGGGTGTTGAAGATGATCGGGTGCGCCTGGAATGGATCAGTGCCAGCGAAGGTCAACGTTTTGCCGACATTGTCAAGGACATGACCGAGCGCATCCGCGCCCTGGGGCCTTCCCGCATTTCCGCTGAGCTGGATGTAGACCCGAGGGAGAAATAAACCATGGCTGCGAAAAAACTGCAAATTGCTTTGTACTGGGGAGCCGCCTGTGGTGGTTGTGACGTGGCCGTGCTGGATACCAATGAATTCATTCTGGATGTAGCCGCTTTGGCCGACATCCGTTTGTGGCCCATCGCCGTGGACGGGAAATATGAGGATGTGGAGGCCATGGCCGATGGCGAACTAGATCTGACATTTTTTAACGGTGCCGTTCGCAACAGTGAAAATGAACACCTGGCAAAATTGCTGCGCCGCAAGAGCAAATTGTTGGTTGCCTTCGGGTCTTGTGCCCACATGGGCGGCATTCCCGGCCTGGCCAATCTGACCAATCGTGAAGCGATTTTTTCCACTATCTATCTGCAAAACCCCTCTATCGAGCCGGGAAACAAGAAAATTCCCCATCCGGAGACCTTGGTGGACGATCATGTACTCGAACTCCCCAAGTTTTATAAAAGAGTATATAAATTGGCCGATATCGTCCCTGTCGATTATTTCCTTCCCGGCTGTCCGCCGGCTCCCGAACAGGTGAAATTATCAATTTTGGCAGTGGTCGGCGGCAAACTGCCGTCCAAAGGCTCCACAATCGGAGCCGCGGAAAGGAACCTGTGTGATGATTGCCAACGCAGCAAATCGGAAAAAAAGATCAAGCGTTTTTACCGTCCCTATGAAATTATCCAGGATCCCGAAAAATGCCTGCTCGAGCAGGGTATCGTGTGCATGGGACCGGTAACCCGTTCCGGCTGCGGGGTGCGCTGTCCCGACACCGGATTGGGCTGCCGCGGCTGCTACGGGCCGGCGCCCGATGTTCTGGACCAGGGAACCAAATTCATCAGCGCCTTGGGCGCAATCATTGACAGCAAAGATCCCAAGGAAATAGAGGCGATCATTTCCGGTTTACCCGATCTCACCTCGACACTGTATCGATTCGGTCTTCCGGCCTCGTTTTTGCAAAGGAGTTTGAAATCATGAAAACCATCAGGATTGATCCCATAACCAGATTGGAAGGACATGGGAAAATAGAGATCTATCTCGCTGATGATGGGGGAGTCCAGGATTGTCATTTCCAGATCCCGGAATTGCGCGGCTTCGAACGTTTCGTGGTCGGCCGACCGGTGGAGGAACTGCCGCGGATCATGACCAGGATTTGCGGCGTTTGTCCGGCCAGCCATCACATGGCCAGCGCCAAGGCCGTTGACGGCTGTTTTGGCGGTGAAGTGGCGCCGTTGGCTCACAAATTGCGCGACATGTATTATCATGCTCACTATATCCATAGTCATATCGCCCATTTTTACGCGCTGGCCGCTCCCGACTTTGTCCTTGGCCCTGACGCCGACCCGGCCATCCGCAATATTTTGGGCGTGGTCGCCAAAGTGGGTTTGGAAATCGGCGGCAAAGTGATCCAGGCCAGGGCCATGGCCCAGAAAATCCAGCAGCTTCTGGGCGGGCGTTTCACCCATCTGGTCTGGTGCCTGCCCGGAGGAGTATCGAAAGGATTGAAAAAGAGTGAGTTGGAGAAGATCAAACCCATGGTGAAGGAGTTGGCGGTCTTTGCCGATTTCTCGCTGAAACTCTTCCGCGACATTGTTCTCGGCAATCCGCAGTATGTGGATTTGATCCTGCACGGTCCCTACACGCTGGATGTGCATTCCATGGGTTTGGTCGATGAAAACAACGCCTCGAATTTCTATGACGGGCAGGTGCGTGTGGTTGATTTCCAGGGAAAGGAGATCTGCAAATACCAGCCCCATGAATACGCCGATTTTGTGGCCGAACATGTGGAGTCCTGGTCGTATCTGAAATTTCCCTACTTGAAGAAGCGGGGTTGGCAAGGATTTAAAGAAGGAATCGACTCAAGTTTGTACTGTGCCACTCCCCTGGCCCGGCTGAATGTATCGGATCGCATGGCTACGCCGCGGGCACAGGAAGCCTTTGAAGAAATGTTCAATACCCTGGGAGGAAAACCTTGCCGGGCATTATTGGCCAACCATTGGGCCCGGCTGGTGGAAATGGTGCACAATGTCGAGATGCTGGAGCGCTATTGCGCTGATGCGGAAATTACCGGCGATCAATTCCGGGTGATACCGAAAGGGATAACCGGTGAAGGTGTGGGCATCGTGGAAGCCATGCGCGGCACATTGACCCATCATTATACCTGCGATAAAAACGGGATCTGCACCAGCGCCAACTTGATCGTCGGCACCACCAACAACAATGCTCCCATTCAAATGGTGACAAAAAAAGTAGCCCAAACCCTGATTAAACCGGGGAAAGAACCCGATCAGGGAATATTGAATATGATTGAAATGGCCTTCCGCGCCTTTGATCCATGTTACAGCTGCGCCACCCATTCCCTGCCGGGCCAGATGCCTTTGGAAGTGTCAGTTTATAAAAAAGGCACCTTGTATTGGCAGCTGAAAAGAGGGGTTTAATTGGTTTTTTGGCATTATTCCTGATGAAGCGCACCCTGCTGCTCGGCATGGGTAATCCCATTTTATGTGATGATGCCATTGGTATCCGTCTGGTAAGTCATTTGAAAAAGCGGCTGCAAAATTTTTCTGATCTCGATATTGTTGAAGATTGCTCTCTTGGCGGGTTTAATCTGCTAGAGGTCATTGATGGCTACAGCCGATTGATTGTCATCGATTCCATTAGAACCGTCGGTGCCATTCCCGGTGAATGGTACTATTTCACCGCCGAGCGACTGCGCGAGACCATGAATCTCAATTGTGTTCATGATGCGAACTTCGCGACTGCTTTGGAGTTTGGCCGGCGTTTGAACATGCATCTTCCTCTGGATCATGACATCCATATTTTTGCCGTGGAAATTCTGGACAACCAGACTTTTGGCGAACGGATGACTGAGGAGTTGGAAAAACGCTTTCTCACTATTGCCGATGAGATTTTTATTCATTTGCCGGAATTGCTGAGGGCTGACAATCAACAGCAATAGAGTTCTTACCGAATATTCTTTAATATTTATCGTCAATTTTGTATAATCCCTTTTTAAGGAGCGCATATGCATTTCGTCGGCGTGCTGTCGGTTCATTTTAGTAAAGTGGTCGAAACTGGGGCTAGCGGGCCAATTCTGAGATCATGATCCATAACGAAAAGCAAAAAATCATCAATTTCAGCAAAGACATCGTCATCGATAGCCCTGGCGTCATCCCGGTGACCATCAATTAAATTGCTGTCGTTCAAAGTAAAGGTCAACCGCAAGATCTTCGTTTCCCCGGACTCGGGGTTCGGGGTATTCAAGGTGACACTGGATGGTTCCCGGGAAAGCCGGATCATAGTCGGCAACCTTTTCTCTTTAAGCGAAGGTGATTTTCTGTTGATCGAGGGCGAAGAATCCGACCACCCGCGCTTCGGCAAGCAGATCAAGGTCAGTCGTTATGAGTTCATCCTGCCCCAGGACGGCGAAGGCATTGCCAACTATCTCTCTTCCGGGCGCTTCAAGGGCATCGGCAAAAAAACGGCGCAAAAGATCGTCGACCAATTCGGCCAGGGGACCTTCGAGGTGCTGGAAAACAATCCGGAGCGGCTGCGCGAGATCCACGGGCTGAAAAAAGCGGTCATCGAAACGATCAAGCAAAGCGTGCGCGACAGCCGGGTCCTGCGCGACCTGAACGTGCGCCTGACTCCCTACGGCATCGGCCAGGAGACGGTTTTCCGCATCTACCGTGAATTCGGCGACCTGGCGCTGGCGCTGATCGAAAGCAATCCTTACCTGCTGATCGAGCGGGTGCGCGGCGTGGGCTTCAAGATCGCCGACACCATCGCCAAGGCCATGGGCATTGACAAAATCGACAGCCAGCGCATCCGGGCCGGCATTTTTTTCGTTTTGGAGCAAAGCGAGTTCCAGCGTGGCGACCTGTTCATCACCAGGGACGATTTGCTGAAAAAGTGTTCCTGGCTGCTGGACATTGCCGACAGCGATGTGTTCGCGCTTCTGGAAAAACTGCTCGAACGCCAGGAATTACGGACGGCCAAAATCCCGGAAATCTGCATCCTCAAACCGCAGAACGAGTTGATCGAAAAAACCGCAGCCCGGCGCCTGTTCCAGCTGGCCCAGGGGCTCTTTGCCGTCCCCGAACTGGCGGTCAATTTTGATGCCGTTTTCGAAAAGCTCGCCCTGGAGCTCACCGCCGAACAGAAACAGGCGGCGCTGACCGCGGTGCAAAACCGGCTGACCATTATCACCGGCGGACCGGGTACGGGCAAAACCACCATCATCCGGGCCATCATTGAGATCCTGAAGGCCAACGGCAAATCGATCCTTATCGCCGCTCCCACCGGCCGGGCGGCCAAGCGCATCGAAGAGAGTTCGCTTTACCAGGCCTCCACCATCCACCGCCTACTGAAGTTCAATCCCGAGACCGGCCAATTCGTGCACAATGCCCAGAATCCTTTGAAAACCGACGCCATAATCGTCGACGAGTTTTCCATGGTCGACTCGTTCATCCTTTTTGCACTGCTGCAGGCGCTGGCCGACAATACCCAGTTGATCGTCATCGGCGACAAGGACCAGCTGCCCTCGGTCGGTCCGGGAAACGTGCTGCGCGACATGATCCAGAGCGGTTATTTCAACACCATTTATCTGAACCGCAACTTCCGCCAGAACCAGGACAGCCTGATCGTGGAGAACGCTTTCCGGGTGAACCGCGGCGAGCCGCTGCTGTTTCCCGCTCCCAACCCTGAGCATGATTTCGTTTTTCTGCCCATGCGGGACGAGGCCCAGGTCCTGCAGAAGGTGGAGGGTATTGTCCACTACTATCAAAACGATTACCCTTTCAATTCCAGCGCCATGCAGATCCTGGTGCCCATGTACCGCGGTCAGGCCGGCATTGACCAGATTAACCAGATGGTGCAGGAGAAGTTCAATCCCGAACCTTTTCTGCTGAAAAAAGAAAAAGCGGCCTTCAAGCGGCTGGACAAGGTCATGCAGACCAAAAATGATTATGACAAGCAGGTTTTCAATGGCGACCTGGGCATAATCGAAGACTACAACGCTGCCGACAAGCTGCTGCTGGTCAATTTTGACGGCTGCATCGTGGAATATGGCGCCGACGAACTGGATGAGTTGACCCTTTCTTATGCCGTGTCGGTACATAAATCGCAAGGTTCGGAATACGATATCGTGGTTTTGTCCCTGCTGCCCACCCACGCGCGCATGCTCAGCCGCGAGCTTTTTTACACGGCCATCACCCGGGCCCGGAAAAAACTGATCCTGCTTTCGGATGAAAATACCGTGGCCCGCGCCTGTGCTAATTCGCAGCCCACCTTGCGCAAAACCCTTTTGCCGCTGCGACTGCGCGAAGTTTTTGAAGCGCCGCCTGTGGTATAATCGCAGCCATGGAGAACATCGCTTCGACTCCCATGCTGCGCCAGTACCGGGAGATAAAAAAAAGCTATCCCGATGCCATTCTCTTTTTTCGCCTGGGTGATTTTTACGAGATGTTTTTCGATGATGCCAGGACCGCAGCCCCTATTTTGGAAGTGGTCCTGACCTCGCGCAACAAGAACAAGCAGAACGCGGTGCCGTTGTGCGGTGTGCCCCACCACGCCTGGGAAAATTATGCCGCCAAGCTGCTGCGCAAGGGTTTTAAGGTGGCCATCTGTGAACAAGTGGAGGACCCGGCCCTGGCCAAGGGCATCGTGCGCCGGGAGGTCACCCATATCCTGACTCCGGCCACGGCCCTGGAAGTGGAATCCCTGGATGCCGGGCTGAACAATTTCATCGTCTCAATCCGCCGTGACGGGCAATCCATGGCCCTGGCGTCCATGGACCTGGCGGTTGCCGATTTCGAGGTCAAGACCTTTGCCGCCGGCAACGATGAGGCGCTGTTCAATGAATTTTACCGCAAATTCCCCAAGGAGATCGTCATTGCCCGGGAATTTGAAAATGAATTCCGGCTTTTCAGCAAGCGCTTCCCCGAGTTTGCCGGCATCCTGGTCACCGTGTTCGATGATGCGGAGTTCGCGGTTTCGGCCTGTGCCGAGATTTTAAAAAATCAATTTTCCCTGGAAAGCATCGAGGGGCTGGGCTTTGCCGCCTATCCGGCCGCCGTGGCCGCTTCCGGGGTGATGATCAAGTACCTGCGTTCCATCCGCCCGGGTGCCCTGGCCCATATCGCCGTGCCGCGCTTCAGCGCCAGGGAAGATTACCTGGTCCTGGACGCGGTCTCGTTCCGCAACCTGGAGATCACCGCCAACCTGCGCAGCGGCACGTCCTCAGGCTCACTTTTCGAAGCCGTGGACATGACCATCACTCCCATGGGCAAGCGCCTGCTCAAAAAATGGCTCTCTTATCCGCTGCTGGCCAAGGCGGAGATCGAGTCGCGCCTGGATGGAGTGGAGGAGTTTTCCCAGAACCTGATCGGCCGCAGTGAAGTTCGCAAGAAACTGAAATATTTCGCCGACCTGGCCCGCCTGAATTCCAAGATCGCCCTGAACATCGCCCTGCCCTTGCATCTGCTGAGCCTGCGCGACACCCTGGCAAAAATCCCCGACATCCAGAACGATATAAAAGACCTGAAAGCGGAGATCATCGGCGTGGCCTTCCTCCAGCTGCAGCCGCTCCCCGAAGTGACTGACATCATCGATCGGGCCATCGCCGCGGAACCGGCCAACACCATCAACGAGGGGCAGATCATCAAGGAAGGCTACCACCAGGAACTGGACGAACTGCGCGCCATAAGCCACAATGCCAAGGAAATCGTCGCCGCCATGGAAAAAAGCGAAAAAGCCAGTACCGGCATCCCTTCGCTGAAGATCAAATACAACAAGGTATTCGGTTATTTTATCGAAGTCACCAACAGTCACCTGCAGCTGGTTCCGGACCACTATATTCGCAAACAGACCCTGGTCAATGCCGAGCGTTTCTTGACAGCCGAACTCAAGGAGTTGGAAGAAAAGATCCTCAAAGCCGAAGAAAAGATCGTGGCCATCGAAAAAAAGCTTTACCTGGATGTCCTGGCCGAGATCCAGCGCTACTCGGCGTCCTTGAATCAAAACGCCGACTGGATCGCCGTGCTGGACGTGCTGGCCTCGGGCGGCGAGCTGGCCCAGCGCCGCGGCTACGTGCGCCCGCAGATCAACGACGGCACGGCCATCCGCATTCAGGAAGGCCGCCATCCGGTGGTCGAAGCCGCTTCCGGCCTCGGTTTCATTCCCAATGACCTGAACATCTCCGGCGAAAGCGAACAGATCCTGGTCATCACCGGCCCGAACATGGGCGGCAAGTCGACCTACCTGCGCCAGAACGCCCTTATCGTCATCCTGGCCCAGGCCGGCTGTTTCGTGCCCGCTGCCGGGGCGCAAGTTGGTATCTGCGACCGCATATTCACCCGCATCGGGGCTTCCGATTCGTTGATCGAAGGCAAGTCAACCTTTCTGATCGAGATGATCGAGGCGGCCATCATCCTGAACAACGCCGGCCCCAGGTCGCTGATCCTTCTTGACGAGATCGGCCGCGGCACCTCCACCTATGACGGCCTGTCCATCGCCTGGGCCGTAATCGAATTCCTGCACTCCTTGAAGGAAAAGCCGCGCACCCTTTTTGCCACCCACTACCACGAGCTGACCGAGCTGGCCGCCATTCTCGAGCGGGTGAAGAACTACCACATTGCCGTCAAGGAATGGCAGGACAATATCATTTTTCTGCACAAGATCATGGCCGGGCCCACCGACCAGAGTTTCGGCATCCACGTGGCCAAGATCGCCGGCATCCCTCGTAGCGTCATTGAAAGGTCCAAGGAGATCCTGCTCAACCTGGAAAAAAAGGAATTGAACCGCCTGGTCAAGGAGCGCATCACCGGCAGGATCGAGAAGGTCCCGCCCATGAACGCCGGCCTCTTTCCCGAGGACATGGAGCTGAAGGTCTGGGACGAGATCCGCGACAAGCTGAAGGAGATCGACATCGCCCGCCTGACGCCGCTGGAAGCCTTGAATATCCTGCAGTTTCTGAAAAGCAAGAGCGACAGTTTTCAATAGATCGCCCATCATGTCAGCAGCAACTGCTCCATGAAGTGAAATGAAATCAAAAAGAAAAAACACTGATAAAAAATCTGATCCTATTTGCTTGAAGTTCTGTTATTGAGATCTGAACCCGAGGGCTTTCTTTTCACGAATAATTCACATCCGTCTTTTGTAAATCCAATACAAATTATTTAAAATCCAATCACGAAGTGAATTTATTGGGGACGGTGCTGGACTTTGTGACTTTAAATGTAGAAGCTGAATTTATGTGGCGGGCGAGACTTGTTTATCCAGGTGCATTCCATCATGTGCTGAACCGCAACATAAGGGGAGAAAGCAAAAAATTCTGGGCGTCCTTTTATTGCTTGCTTGCCGGTCAATCTGGATGCCGGTTTTGAGTATGGCTGAGACGAGCGGGTCGCTTTCATTAAAATCTTCAGGACGGAAAGGCAGTGGGTCGATGCGCTTGTCAATTGGACGGCGTAAAGGCACGATCACACGGCGGTCAGAAAAACGATTAAAAGCAAATTTCATACGAGTTAATCAAGGCAAGGACAGTATGTCGGCAATGATGTGTTGAATGTCCTTGGAAAATTGGAGCGGGTCGGGTTTGGTGATCCAGTTGATCCGCTCCAGGATGGCCAGGTCGAAATTCTCCATTTTTTCGGCGATCTGAGGTGGAAAGATGCCTGCCGATTTCGAATCGGCCGCCGAAAAGATCATCTTCCAGTCGGGATGGGTTTGCAGGGCGATTTCCCGGATGTCCACCAGATCCTTGATTTCGTTCCGATCACGCAGGGCGGTGATCTTGTTGGCCAGGATGTTTTGCAAGTTGTCGATTGCCGTAAATGGGAATCCCGGAATCTGTTGGGGTTGTCCCAGATAAAACGGGACATCATTAACGAATTCGATTTTCAATTCCTGGTCGGCCACTATCCGTTTGTATCTGCTTTCATCAATCGTCAGTTCCAAGGCAATGCCGGCTTTTTTCAAGGCGGAATAAACGGCAATCATGTATTGATTGAACCGGCCATCATCATTGACGAAGAAATCGAGATCGTCGGAATAGCGGTGGTGAAAATAACAGCGGGACAATACTGTACCGCCGGTTAGGTAAAACCGGGTCCCGGCGCCGTCCAATGCAGCCAGGACCTTATCTTGCAGCGGATAGATTATTCTTTCGTAAGACATATTCTATTCCTTTAATGCGGGTTTGATTTCTCAAGGTGGGTTTCAACGCCGGCCAATCCCTGGCAATGCGTTGCAGCCCGACTATCTCCAGCAGGTCGTAGTAGTTCATACCCTCGACCGCCCGGCGCAGCGCCCAAAGCCGGTCCAATCCTCCGGGCTTGATATCGCTATCGAGCAGTGCCATGAATTCATCTGCATTGATACGATAGTCCCAAATCAACCGTTTGATGGCCGTGCTAGCTTCCTTTGTCATGATGATCCCTGATTTTATTATATCATTATTTTCCAATTTATTGCGAGTACAATGGGAATGGGTTTGAAATTAATATGGACATTTAAAAAGCGCATCACCGGCCGCATCCAGAAGGCGCCGCCGCTTAACGCCGGCCTCTTCCCCGAGGACATGGAGCTGAAGGTCTGGGATTAGATCCGCGACGAGCTGAAGGAGGTCGACATCGCCCGCCTGACTCCCTTGGAGGCGCTGAACATTCTTCAATTCTTGAAAAACAAGAGCGACAATTTCCAATAGATTTTCCGTTACCTGAATAAAAGACAGGCCTATTGTAATTTCAATAAAAACTCCTTAAAATTCAAGTATGGAGATAGCATCACTCGATGCCTCGAAAAACCTCGGCATAGTGATAGCATCACTGAATGCTTCGGAAGACCTCAGCATAGTGATGCTATAAGTCATTGTAAATAGACAAACAGCGATGTTAATAAACAGATATAAAAATAACCCAATCCTTACAAAGGATGACGTGCCCTATCCGGTTGCTACAGTGCATAATGCCGCAGTTGTTAAGCACAAGGGGAAATACATAATGATATTTCGTTCACATAAACTGAACGGAAGAAGCATCCTTGGCATGGCCGAAAGTGATGATGGATATAATTTTAAGGTGAATGATAAACCTTTTATGATTCCGGCTACTGAGGGGACTTTTAAAGAATATGAAGCCTATGGAGTGGAAGATCCAAGGATTGTTTTTATTGACGGAGAATACATTATTACATATAGTGCTTATTCCAAGCATGGTGTGCGTATTGGACTTGCAAAAACAATAGATTTCAAATCTGTTGAACGATTTTCATTAATTACTGAATCCGACTGCAGGAATGTTGTAATCTTCCCGGAAAAAATTAAAGGTTTATATGTCAGGCTCGACCGCCCTCATTCTGAAATATCGCCCTGGTCCATTTGGATATCTTACTCTCCTGACCTTAAGTATTGGGGTGAATCGAAATTAATCATGAAACCATTGCAATATCATTGGGATGAGATGAAAATTGGGCCTGGAGCGCCACCTATTAAAACATCCCGTGGTTGGCTAAGCATTTATCATGGGGTATTTCCAACTATGGATGGGAGTGTTTATCGATTAGGGGTGGCATTGCACGACTTGGAAGATCCTTCAAAAATTATTGCCATTGGTGATGAATGGATTCTACAACCCGAAGAAGTTTATGAGATAACAGGCTATGTGCATAATGTGGTGTTTACCTGTGGCGCTGTTCCTGAAGATGATGGAAGCGTTAAAATATATTGGGGGGGTGCTGACAAAGTAATGTGTGTAGGCATTGCAATATTGGATGACCTTGTTGACCATTGTTTAAACAACCCACGACAAGCACTGTAATTATTCTTGTCAAACTACTTGTAATAGAAAGACTATGAAAATCGCAATCCTTTCCTCAATAGCATGGCGTACACCTCCCCGAAAATATGGCCCCTGGGAACAAGTTGCATCCAACATTGCTGAAGGAATGGTTGCGCGTGGCATTGATGTAACATTGTTTGCCTCTGGAGATTCTATTACAAAAGGCAAATTAGCCTCAGTTTGTGAGCAACCCTATGCCGAGAATTCTAATGTCGATCCCAAAGTAGAAGAGTGCCTTCATATCAGCAATCTCATGGAACAAGCAGATCAATTTGATTTGATTCATAATAATTTTGATTTTCTTCCACTGAGTTATTCTCGTTTGATCAAAACACCCATGGTAACAACCATTCATGGTTTTTCTTCTCCAAAAATTATTCCGGTCTATAAAAAATACAACAGTACTGGTCATTATGTTTCTATCAGTAATTCTGATCGCAGTTCTGAACTGGATTATGCCGCTACCGTTTACAATGGTATAAATACCAATGAATTTATTTTAAGTCATGAGCCAGAAGATTATCTGCTTTTTTTTGGCAGGATTCATCCGCATAAGGGGGTTTATGAGTCTATACAAATTGCTAAAAAATCAAAAAGAAAGCTCATTATTTCCGGTTTAATTCAAGATCAGGAATATTTTGATAATAAAGTTAAACCATTTATCAATAATAATGACATTGTTTACGTTGGGAACTCCGGGCCTGATGAACGAAACAGACTTTTGGGTGGAGCGATTGCCCTTTTACATCCAATTAGTTTTGAAGAACCTTTTGGTCTGAGCGTGGTTGAAGCTATGTTGTGTGGAACGCCAGTTATTGCATTTAACAGGGGCTCTATGCCCGAATTAATTCTTGATAGGAAGACTGGTTTTGTAGTTAACACTATTGAAGAAGCGCTGGACGCGGTAAATAATATTAAATCGATAAACCGGAAATATTGCAGAGATTGGGCTACTTCAAAATTTAGCCGGCAAAAAATGATAGAAGGTTATCTGGATGTTTATACGAAAATTCTAAGTGTATAACAACAGGGTGGTAAGGGGAGCTGGGGAATGCGCTTCGATTAGAACGTTAAGCCAGGGCTAACGGCTCCAGGCTTTATTTTTGGACGCAGGTATACTATAATAAAACGCTGCAACAAGGGGGCTGCGATTCATGACGCCAAAGACCGATAAAGTGGAAGGCCGTAAGCCAGCCGTGCTTTTGACCGGGATCGCCGGTTTCATCGGCTTTCATTTCGCCCGCCGGCTCATAGCCGAGGGGCATCGGGTCATCGGCATCGATAACGTCAACGACTATTATGACGTGGATTTAAAATACGCCCGCTTGCGCCAGCTAGGGTTTTCTGAAGCTGACACGGACCTACTGCGCCTGAAGGCAGAGGCCAAACTGGAGATGGCGAACCTGGTGTTTTACAAGGCCGACCTGCAGGATCGGGAAAAAATTGCTGAAATATTCACAACTGAAAAACCGCAGCTGGTGGTGCATTTGGCCGCCCAGGCCGGGGTGCGCTATTCCCTGGAGAATCCCTGGGCCTACATAGACAGCAACATTAT
>Ga0268280_1000098_pt1 | contig 86940 bp, 91 predicted proteins | sample saktaG_9_FD_190139 | JGI IMG/M metagenome (GOLD analysis project Ga0268280, IMG submission 190139) | Saline water microbial communities from Sakinaw Lake, British Columbia, Canada - sak_2011_5_24_40m | ecosystem: Environmental > Aquatic > Non-marine Saline and Alkaline > Saline ...
CAACGGTTCAGGAAAATCAATGCTCATAAGCTTGTTGCAGAAACTATTGATCAAATAAAACTAAAATCATCGCCCAGGTTACGGCATGTCGCTTAACAGATATTTACACAACTATTGACATTAACTCCCCCCCATCCACTCGCTTCCTATCTTTCTTCATTAATTATCAATTGTACCGTCAATATGATTCTTTCATATATTTTCATCCTAGAGTTCATAAATACAACCGTTTAAGTAATGAATCAGGAATTATTCCCTCTTTCTTAAATAGCTTCATAATTATTCCATACCAACGAGGGATTCGTATATCTTATATGTTTCTTCGGCCATTTTTATCCAAGAGAATTGTTTTGCTCGGGCATATCCTAGTTCACTGAGATTTTTCTGAAGTTTCATATCGAGTGCCACCTGTTTAATCGCATCGGCCATATCCAGAATGTTTAGTGGATCAAAGTATTTCCCCGCACAATCAATAATTTCTGGAAGAGCTCTCGCTTGTGCAGCAATCACGGGACAACCACATTCCATGGCTTCAAGGGCTGGAATGCCAAAGCCTTCAAATAGTGACGGAAACACAAATGCGTCGGCCATACAATAGAATCCAAGTAAATCGTTTCTATTAATAAAACCAGTCACTTTTACTCTTTCTAAATCCTTTCCTCTCATTTCACAAAGAATTATTTTCCTAAGGATTGGACCCATTAATTGCGGATCACCGATAATAACAAGATCATGTGGAATTTGGTCGGAGATCATCGCATACGATTGAATCAGGCGAGAGAGATTTTTATGTGGATATAAGGAACCAACAGAGAGTAATATTGGACTCGAGATATTGTATCTTTGCTTCAACATAGAAGATTCCGTCGCTTGACACAGTTCCTCTTTCCACAATCCTGCCTCATAGATCACAGTAATCTTCTCCTCCTTAATTTTCCCCAGAGTTATGGCATCCTGCTTTGTATCATTTGAGACACAAATCACCTTGGATGCAATTCTAAGAGCCATAGGTGCCATTATTCGTAAATAATTTCGCCTAGGAAATGTGAAATTTTCTGGGAAATAACGATATTGGAAATCGTGAACAGTCACTACTGTAGGGCATGTGGATCCTAATGGAAGTGTATTTCCTGTTGCGTGTAACACATCTGGAGCCAACTTCTTTAAAAAACGAAAAAGATAGAATTGTTCCCAAGCAACTCTCCTCACACGTGATTCAGCATTGATGGGAATGGGAATGATTTTTAAATGTATATCCGAAAACAGAGATAATGCGTTCTGATTTACAAGAACATTTATTTCATCTGACTTACTCAGATATTGTAATCCCCGAAGAAGATTATATGAATAGGTCCAGCTCCCACCTAAATTATCTGATGTCAGATGCAAAAGGCTAATAACGATACGCAAAAGTTCTCTCCTTCGTTAATATTCGGTCGCTTTCTGATCAATTCTCACTCTTCCGTTTATAAGTGAGTTCATATGTTGGCGAAGAAACTCAATAAGAGGAAGTGTAAACGCAACAATGATATTACCAACGTACCAGTAACTAATGAGACTTCCCAACATGCAACTGATCTGATACAGACACAGCACTTTCAATAACACAACTTCTTTCGACGTCTCAAAATATCTTCGATAACGGCGTATCCGAAAGAGGATTCTGCTAATGTAGACAGCAAGGGCACCGTACAATAATAAGCCAATAATACCATTACGGAATAAAATCGCAACAGGTGTAATGTAAATATTGTGCTTTGTATTCTTTTTATAGACCCATCTTTCGGATGGTGTGATTAAATAATTCTTCAGTTCTGCACCATTCCCAAGACCCGATGCAAGAAAGAAAGGAGATCTTGACTGAAACGTACGCCATACATCTATCGTCTCTCCAACTCGCTGAAAGAGAGACTCATCAAGTCCATAGTACCGATTCCGTCCTGACGCTCCGACTGATTCTTCAAAGCGTGTCGAAGCAAACTCAATTCCTTCTTTAAGACCTAGATCCAAGAATTCATACGCAGCTAAAAAACCTGCGGCTGGAATCAAGAAAACAAAAATTAGAATACCTAATTTTATTTCTTTAAGACGAAAGATGTAATTCAATACAATCATAGAGATAAAGATGATAATAATTCCTCGTACCGCCGAAGTCGTAAGAATTGTATAGATTCCAAAAAGTAGCAAAAAAGAAAAAAGGACACGCAAAGCGTTGTTCTTTTCTTCAAAGAGTAATGTGAGAAATATCGTTGTTAAAAATGTCCTTCCAGCAAAGGAAAACGGAATAAATCCCAATGGTACGAGAAGCAGTAAAAGCAATGTCTCAACAATGATAATTGTTCTCGCTAAAAAAACAATCGATCGAGTAGAGTTTATACTTTTTCGAACGATCCAATAAATGCCAGGAATAAAAGCTCCGCGGATTGTATCTCCAACGATATATGACAGCTTAAAACCTAGCAACAAACCCAATATCCCCCATCCAAGATTGCAAAGAAATAGTATCAATAGGATTTTCTCAATTGGCATTAAGCGAAGGACAAATGAATGGGTAGAAGCAGTAAGAATTCCCCGTAAAATTAGGAAGGCAAATGTTGCAAGGAATGCTGTTCCAAAAATCAGGCCCCAAATCCGCACTAATTCTCCAAACGCTCTGTAGTATTCTGCCCAGTTCTCAGATGTAATCTGGAATAAAGGACGAATGATAAGAATCGTCACTACTGAAGTTATAGCAGCAAAGAGATATAAGACGAGTGCTGGATTCAAAGAGGTGTTGATGTCACCAGGTCGAATTCTCAATTCGATCATGCAGTTACCTCGTTCTCTGCACCGTGCAAGAGAGTAACCAACCAATTACAATCTTCCATCGATATTCCCTTTATGAATATGAGCACCAATAGATATGCACTCATAGAAATGATAAGTTGGAGCCACCACCCAACAGTCGAGAATATCAATACTCCCAGTATCCCAGCAGCGAGTCCAATGGTAGGTTTCCATAAGTGAGACAGAAGTAAAGTGAATTTCAAATACGGAAAGGTTGCTATGAGAAATATCAGGTACCCCATTTCAGATATAACACTACCTATGGCAGCACCTGTGATTCCATATCGTAATGTCAAAACAGGCATTAAAAATGTATAAAGGACAGCAAGAATTATCATCCCACCCAAATATCGATTCTGGTTATCCGATGCAATTAAGCTAATTTCAAATATACAGCGAATACCTGCTACTACGAAAGCCCAAATCATATATTGGAAAACCTTTAAACTCGATGCGTATTGTGAAGAATACAGGATAACAATAATAGCAGGAGCAATGATAGAAATAATTAATCCAAAGCCAAACGAACCGATTACTGCTCTTCGGAAAAAAGATATCGTAAATTCAGAAAACGCTTTAATATCTTGTTTATAGTTTTTAACAAGAGTGGGTAATAATACACGATGAAGACTATTAATAAGATATGCCCAAAGGAAAATAACAATGCGTTGTCCGGCAGCATAGTATCCGAGATCCTCTGCCGTTAAAAGATACCCAACAACTATTGTCCCCAAAAAAAGACTATAATTAGAAAGAAGGGTCGCAATACCGATTGGAGATGCCGCACGGAGAGTATTCAATATTTCTGATCGTAAAGGGAACCGACCAAATCCAAACTCTTTCCATACAATTCTAAAAATAAATAGAATCGGGAGTGCCAGGCTAATGACATAAATAATAGAAGATTGTTTTATGTCCATGTCTGTTCTCACAAATATTAAGGCAAATAGAAGGAATAACATCCCTTTGGCAATCCGAGCTATACTTACCTGCATTAACCGTTGAAGTCCTTCATATACCCATTCAAGAAGAATTGCCATAGGGAATATTGATATCAAAAAGATTAGAAAGAGAGTTCCATATTTTTGAGGAATTAAATGAAATATGACTAACAAAATACCGATCGTGAAAAGAATACTTGCCAGGATTACTCGTATGACGATAATTTTTGCTATCCACGATGAGATTTCTGAGGGTTCCCGCGCAATTTCGCGCACACCAATTACCTCTAAGCCAAATTCTCCTGCCCTATGAAAGTACATTAATAGTGCGAGTGCGAAATTCCAAACACCAAATCCTTGTGGACCAAGAACACGTGCAAGATGTACAAATCCAATAAAAAAAAGAAATTGTCCTAATACATTTCCACTAAGAAGGAGCACGAAATTCATGAAGAGTTTTCGTCTTTGCACCTAAATATCCTATATTTCTTTAGAGGAATCGTGTGATTTCCAAGAGAATAATTTCTTCCATCGTAGTTCCGAACGAATGAACTGAAGTTTTACATCATCACTTCGTTCTATTTCGTCTCGCGTACGACGATAATAATCAAAAATAAACACGAGGAACACAGCAACGAAGAAACTTGCAAAGGTAGCAAAAAAAGTCGTGAGCAAACGGCGTGGCTTGGATGGCTTGACGGCAGGAACCCCTTGATCAAGTACCAATAATGTTGGAGTATCACGTTGTTCTTCAATTTTCGCTTGTTCAAACAAAGGGAGAAGTATTTCAAGAAGTCGCTGTTGTATTTCAACTTCTCGAAACAATCGTGCGTACTGAAGACCAATTCCAGGTGCTTCATCAAAAGACGGGATAATATTGGACCCTGAGTTCCATTTATCATCACCATATTTCATTTGTTTGAGTTTCTTATTCAATTCAGCAAGTTCTATTTTTAATTGTTGGAGGCGTGAATCATCAGATGTAACCGATTTCTCATAAACTCCAATTTCGATTTCCTTAACAAGGGCTTGTGTCTTTATTTCCGCGGCTGCTTGAATCGCTGCTTTTAATTGCTCAGGCAAGGAATAAACACTCGATTTCTGTTGGAAATCTTTTAATGTCTCCTCGGAAGCTTTTAAATCCTTGAGATTTTGTTCATATCTCTTCTGAAGAAACTCACGATTGCTTTGAGCTTCACGTGTTGCAAGTTTCAAAGAGATTTTATTGAGAACATCCACATAACTGTTTGTAATTTGCGCTGCGATTGCTGAATCTGTATCGAATACTGAGATCTCTAACGCTACATCGTCTCGAGTCGTTTCGATTGTTGTGTTATCATCGAGTTCTATCAGTGCATCTTCAATATTTGAGGTCCCATATCTATTGATTAAATCGAATTTCTGAATAATTTGAGTACGACAATTTCTACTTTTAAGAATAGCCATATAATTGTAAAGATCATCTGAAGCACGCCCAATGCCAAGACCGCCTAGTGGGACAAAACTTCGAAGTAATGATGAGGTACTAAATTGTGTTTTCTGTTTTGGAGGTAGAATAACCGCTGTTGATTTATACCACCGTGGAAGGATAAGATACATCAGGATAAGAGACACTATAAACGTACTACCTACAATTGCCATTACAATTCTTCGCCATCGAAGAATCACATAGAGATAGTCTAATAAATTGATTACGCGTATATCCTCGGATGAATCGGAAGATTTATATTTTTTCATATCTTTTTTCTCTATGAAGTTATTTCCTCAACTGTATCGCCAACAGCGCAATACTTACCGCTGCAGTAATCACGGCGGCTGCTTGGCTAAAAGTATTTATATAATACGCGAAGCTTCTCTCCGGTTCTTTCGGGATCCAGACATAATCCCCCTCTTCGATCTCCGTTTCTTTCGGAGAGAGCCATTGACGTGTCGCTCGCTTGATAATCATGACGTCGCCGGTTCGGGCTTTTTCTGTAAAGCCGCCGGCATTTGAGATATAATAGCGATAATCCTTGCCCCGTATGTAGGGAACATTTCCGGGAGACACAACTTGTCCAAAGACATAAATCGTCTTTCTCACGGATGGAATAATAATCCGATCTCCATGCTGCAGGTAGATATCCTCATTCATATCGTGGTTCAGAAGCAGTTTCGAAAAGTCCACATTCACGACTTCACGATTCATTCTCAGTTCACTTTCGAGGATATAGTAAGCGCTATCCTCGGGAGTGACACTCCCCCGCTGGCTGAGAATTCGTTCGAGCTTTTGTTCGTCAAGCGGAACGGCGCTCCGCACAAGCTCGGCTGCGCTCAGTGAAGCATACTCCGTAATACCGCCTGTCCAGGCAAGAACGCTGGAGAGTTTCGTACTGTCTCTCGTAATGGGGTAAATTCCGGGAAATTTCACTTCACCTTCTACCCATACATGATAGTCTTCTCGAATATCCGGATACTGTTGAACTACGATACGATCACCGAGGAGGAGTGAAAAATTTTCCGGAGATCCATGCCTAATGCGGTTGAAATCAAACACCATCAGGTCCTGCCTCCCCCTCTGAACGTTATACCGATAGAGAACTATGCTGTCTTTTTTCGCCTGAGGAGTAAAACCATAGGCCAGCTCCAAGGCATCCAGGAGGCTGTCTCCTTCAACGAGTTCAAAACTTCCTTCGACATTCACACCGCCATAGACACCAAAAACATTTTTCCGGATTTCTATGCGCGGAACAAATATTTCATCTCCCTCCCGAAGAAGCGGATTCCATTGATCATTTTTTGATGCATAGTATTTAGGAATATCGACGCGATATTGTTCGCCATTGCGACGTGTAAGCCGAATGTTCCGCTTCGATTGAGTCCGCTCATCAATATATTTCGGTTCTTCTTTTCTTATTTTGTCTGCTTCTGTGATCACTTTATCAATGCGGTCCGTCGCGTGGAATACATATTTCCCCGGGAAACGTACGGTTCCCGTTACCGTAACAGTAATGGGTCTGGGATTTAACAGTGTCACCGACGGATCACCCGACAGGTACTTTTTCTTGATCTCGGAAATAATTTTCTTTTTCGCTGCTGAAAGTGTCAGGTCCGCCACACGGACTTCTCCAACAGTCGGGACAATGAGTGTGCCTTCCGGAGTGACCGTAAGGGAAAAATTCAGAGGAGGGCTTGTCCAGATATTTACGGAAAGGATATCGGACGGCCCGATATAATATTTGTCTGGATCAACAGGACCTTCTAATGCCGGGACATTCGTAGCGGGTGCCTGCAACAAGTTCTTGATGTCCGGTTTTGATGACTGAGATTCATTTTTTGAATCCATTGTCCATTGTGCATACGACAAAGACGTCAAGCTGAACAGTGAAAATAGACAAAGCACTATCGATTTTGATGACCATACGCGCAGAATTTGATTTGCTCTCATTTTTTCACCACCATCTCTCATTATTCTTTTGGATACGCTGCACCTTTCACAATTCCCTACTCCCCATAAACTTCACTTCTCATCTACTCTACAACTCATAGACTCAACTACTTAACGGCTCATCTTCTCACTTCTTCACTACTTCCCTGCCGCCATATAACATTTTATAATATTCTTTGTATTCACCACTGAGAATCCGCTTCCACCAATTCTGATTCTCGACATACCACGTGATAGTTTCTGCAATCCCCCTTTCAAATGTATACGAGGGCTGCCATCCCAGTTCCCGTCGAATTTTAGTGGAATCAATCGCATACCTCCGGTCATGTCCCGGTCGATCCTTCACGTACGTAATCATTGATTCCGGCTTACGGAGGTTCTGTAAGATTAATTTAATAATCTCAATATTCGGCTTTTCATTATTGCCCCCTATATTGTACACTTCACCGATCCTTCCACGGTGAAACACCTCATCAATCGCTGAACAATGATCCTTCACGTGCAGCCAATCGCGTATATTCATTCCATCGCCGTACACCGGCAGCGGAGTATCATGAAGAGCATTCGCTATCATCAGTGGAATAAGCTTTTCTGGAAATTGGTAGGGACCATAATTGTTTGAGCAGCGGGTCAGAATCACGGGCAGTCCAAATGTATGATGGTACGCTAACGCGAGCATATCCCCGGAAGCCTTACTGGCTGAGTATGGACTGTTGGGATGTATGGGCGTCTCTTCGGTAAACAGTCCGGTCGTTCCGAGCGAGCCATATACTTCATCGGTGGAGACTTGCAGGAATCGCTGAATCTTCAATTCCTTGGCAACCTCCAGAAGCACATTCGTTCCGACAATGTTCGTCTGCACAAACTCCACTGCGCCAAGGATACTTCTATCAACATGCGATTCGGCAGCAAAATGAATGATTCCGTCTATCTCGTAGCGTATCACACACAATTGCACGCGAGATTTATCGCAGATATCCCCCTTCTCAAAAGCGTAGCGAGGATCTTTCTCAACGCCAACCAGGTTTTCTAAATTGCCTGCATACGTCAGTTTATCAAGATTGATGACACGATATTCCGGGTATTTTGTTAAAATATGGCGGATGAAATTACTTCCGATAAAGCCCGCGCCGCCTGTGACGAGGAGATTCATTGATTGTTAGTCCAATTGAAATGGTGAATCGGGATCGTTTTCATGTCTAATTTCATCGACAGGTTCCCTGCGGCCTTCTCCTGCATACAGCCTATTGGGTAAATTAATAACCCATCCTGGTATCGTCCCAATATTGCGGTATGCATGGACAATTCGTGCCGGTACAAGGACCGCTTGTGGATTTTGCTCTCCTGCATCAAATATCATTTGTATACCATATGTCGGTGAATTCTTGCGTCCATCCCAGAGATATATTCGGAAGGTCGAAGGTCCGATGAAGCCGAATAAATCTGCTTGATCAATATGCTCATGGGGTCCTCGTGCCACTCCGGGTTCTGTCTGCGATATATACGACATCGTTGGCAGGAATTCTTCCTTCATCTCGTCACTGCGGAATAATTCCATCAACCAACCGCGCTTATCCTGATACCTGGTGATTTCTCGGATAACTACATCGTGAATAATGCCGATTTTATAGCTCATTATGCGATTGCCTCAAGCGAAAAAATACGAAAGAATGAACGCAATTCAAAGCTTGCCGCACGGAACATAATTGTTCCTCCTTGGATAAAATCCTGATCTTATTAAAAGTATTGATCAATTATCTAATAAAACGTTCAGAAGTACATCACTAGCAGTATCAAGGGAAGGAGAATAATGCCTCATCTTTGGTTTTTGTTGACATAAAACTACACAAAAAACATTCGAATGTCAATGCACATAAGGGTATTTACATCCGCTCCGGAACGGTAATTCCAAGAATCTTGCATCCATTCGCAAGGACTATCTTTGTGGCAAGACAAAGGGCAAGACGCGCCTGACCAAGGTCTTTTTCGGGAATAACAACCCGATGCTCGTGATAAAACTTATGGAATGCTGTTGCAACATCGTGCAAATATGTTGTCAGTCTATGGGGCTCAAAATTTCCTGCACACAATTCGACATTTTCGGGGAATTCAAGAAGAATTTTAACCAGTGCGACCTCGGCCGGACCTTTCAGCAGACTAAAGTCGGTTTTGGATGGAGTTTCGTTGGTGCGAAACGTTCCTTCTCCCTCTGCGAATCGAAGGATACTGGCAATTCGGGCATGGGCATATTGAAGATAATACACCGGATTTTTTTCCGATTGCTCCTTGGCAAGATTGAGGTCGAATTCGAGGTGGCTTGATGTGGAGCGCATCAAAAAGAAGAACCGAACGGCATCGGAGCCAACTTCATCGATCAATTCATCCAGTGTAATGAAATTTGCCAGCCGTTTTGACATTTTGACCTGTTCGCCATCACGCATCAGCGTCACAAACTGATGGATGACAACCTTCACTTTTTCAGGATCATATCCGAGCGCCTTAATACCTGCTAAAACATCCGGAATGGTTGCTATGTGATCTGCCCCAAAGACATCCACGATCAGCTCGAACCCTCGACGAAATTTTTCCCGGTGATAGGCGATATCCGGCAGGCGATAGGTGGGTTCACCGGTGGACTTCACAATAACGCGATCTTGATCCAGTCCCAGTGCAGTCGTCTTGAACCATACAGCACCATCGAGATCGTAAGCAAGGGCTTTATTTCGAAACTCTTCAATCACTTCCTTGATCTTGCCGCCAGCGTAGAGCGAATCTTCGTTGTAGAAAACATCATGGACAACACCCATCCGGGCCAGTACTTTCTTAATTGCATTAAATAATACCTGCTCGGAAAATACCTGGCATACCGAGAGCGCTTCTTCCTCTTCCAGATGGAGGATGGAATCTCCACGCTCTTTTTTAAGGCTCTCAGCTATCTCTCGTATATAATCACCTTGATATCCATCTTCAGGGAATTGGAACGTTGAATCGAAGAGCTGCCTGTACCGTGCATACGTAGAAACTGCAAGCATACGCATTTGTCTGCCTGCATTGTTGTAATAGTACTCTCGCGTGACATCATGCCCGGTCCACGTAAGCAGATTAGCTATCGTATCTCCAATCGCCGCTTGACGGCCGTGTCCGACACTTAACGGACCTGTGGGATTCGCGCTGACAAATTCCACCTGTGTTTTCTTCCCGCCTCCGATATCCGTCCTCCCGAATGTCTCAGGATGTTTAAGGATGGTGCCTATCTGCTCTGTAAAAAACTCATCGGTGAACCGGAAATTTATAAATCCCGGACCTGCAATCTCAACGCCGGAGACATATTTCGGGTCGACTTTCAATCTACCGACAATTTCTTGAGCGACCGCACGGGGGTTTTTCTTCAACGATTTTGCCAACAGCATGGCAATATTCGTGGTGCTGTCGCCGTGCGAAGGGACCTTCGGTTTCTCAAACGTCAGAGCGGCAAGATCATGATAACGAAGTTCTTGAAGCGCGGCTCCGACCTTCTCTGTAAGATACTTCTTCATTCGCTTTTTGCCTGTTTCTTTTTTGCCCCTTTTCGTCTTCTTGCAGCAGGTCTTAGTGCTGACAGATTATCCGTGATCTCAGTTCTCTTTGCATCGCCCCAGAGACGATCGAGGTTATAGAATGAGCGTTCTTCCTTGTGAAAAATATGTGCCACGACATCAACATAATCCAGGACAACCCATCTCAATGCATGATACCCTTCATAATGCCATACGCGTTCATTCAAATCGTCCATGCCATCCCGCACAGCATCGGCAACTGCCTTCACATGCGTATCGGAATCTGCAGAACAAATGACGAAATGATCTGCTGCGCTCGTAAGGTTCTTTAAGTCCAGGATCGCGACATCAAGGGCCTTCTTAGAGATCATCAGATCGGCAATACGCTTTGCCAGGGTTCGCGAAGTCAATGGTTCGTCCTTTCGGTGGATACTTGATAAGATTTGAGTCGTGAAAAGTCTCTCCCCACAATTACGGTAGCGTCGAGATAGAGTGTACGGTCAATTTTTTGAAATACGTTATCAACTGGGACGCCGAGAGTTGCAGCAAGCTTCTGAGCGGCAGCGAGATCCCCTGAACGGTCAAGGATATATGTACGATCCACAATTCCGCCGCCGCTCTTCCTCATTTCTACGACATCATATCCCCGGGCGCGGAGAATATTGGTGAACTGTTGTGCCGCTCTCATATTTCCCGCACCATCGAGTACTTCTATTTCTAATGATCGACCTGCTGATGACGGGAAAGCTTCAATCTCATCTGGTTGATGCGAAAGACTTTTATGCGCAAGAACATACACCGTCACCGCTGCCGCCAAGCAGAGGAAAACCAGGATACTCTTGACTCGTCTTCGAAAAAGGAAGGCATGAAACGATGGTGTAGGCTTTTGCTCTTGTTCCTGGGAGGATGCCTTCTCCCTGTAATGGGGAGACCTAGAGGGTTCTGATTGCTTCATTCATGCCTATATATAAATAAAGAACCGAGCAAACTGCTTCCTGACAACACAGCTCGACTCGGTTTATAAGGATACTCTCGTTTGTGAATACCGTTCAGCGACTTTCCTCCTCTTCGATCCTATTGAACTCTGGCATGAAACCGAACCGGTCGTAATTGTTATACCAATACATGGCAGGCAATTGGCGATATTGGATCTGGAACAATGTATTCTTACTCGGACGATAATTCAATTCCGCCCGTGTTAAGTAGATGCCGGAAACATCGTTTGCAAATCTTCCCCCGAGATTGTTAAACGGTGAATGCATGAGACTGACATCGAACTGGGCAGAAAGAGGATCGGATAGTTGATAAGCAAGACTGCTGGTCAACGTTCCGAGAGAATACCCTTTTCCGCCGGATGTTGTATAACTGAGCGAATAGCTGTTGTGGAACGATAGCCGTCCTGGATCGAACCAGCCAAACAGGAGCCCGCCATTGTCCTGGCGAATTAATGACCCTGCTACAGAAGATCGCAATTCCGGTTGAGATTTAAATTGTCCCAAGGCAAGAACACTCATAAGAAGAAGTGTCAATGCTGTTTTTAGAAGGATTTTCATTCTTATACCTATTCCTAAAATAATGATACTCAAATCTGGACTCATAGTCAAGGCAGTCTCTCTGAGGAAAGACGGTGTAGAATGCTGAATTGTTCCCCTGCGGCACAGTTTTCCTATCTGCGCTGAGCAAGAATAACTCCTGCAATTGTGATTATACCTCCGAAAACAAATTGGATGGATATTGTTGCATTCAGAAAAATCACCGACATGATCGATGTAACAATCGGCTGGCCATTTGAAAAAACTGCTAGTCGGCTTGCGTCGATCCGGCGCAACGCGTAATACCACAGCAAGTACCCAATAATGGACGTTCCGATGCCAAGGTAAAATATTCCTGCCCAATCACTTAAATGGAGTTGTCCAAACGGAAATGTGACGGCTCCGTATATACCAAAAGGGAAAATAAGCGATAAACCGGCAAAATTCGCTGAGGCTGTTGCGGATAAAGCTCCCACTTCAAGAACCAGAGGTTTGCCAAGAATGGTATAGAGCGCCCAGGTTATCACAGCGATGAGAATCACGATATTCCCAAAGGTAAACTCTGCCGATACACTTATCCCTCGTTCAAAGATGACAATCGTGACACCGATAAATGCCAGAATAATTCCTGAGAGTTTCCGGGATGTAATTTCCTCTTTGAGCATAAATTTTGAAAGGATAAGGACAAAAATCGGTGTCGTTGCATAGAGAAGAGCACCGTTTGCGGCTGTTGTATACTTCATGCCATAGAGATAGAGGAATTGATTGAATGTCGCAAGAAATCCGAGCAGAATGATAGAGCGAACATGTTCTCTCCTGAACCGAATTTTCACACCGCGCCCCATGAGTACTGCAAAGAATCCGACAGCCGAAATGATCCCGCGAAGGAACGTTAGTGTGAGAGCATCCACATCACGGACTACAGATTTGGCAACGATGTGTGTAGCGCTGGCGAAAAGGATCTGAATTCCGAGAACGACATAAACATTCATGCTGATAATATACAATTATTTCAAATTCCTTCCGGTTCTTTTGTTTTGAGAGCACCTTTGCGTATATTTTTCACATGACGATACAGAAGAGGCGAGCGATAGAGTGAAGAATCAGTTAGAACCCTGGCGCCAAAATCTTTATATCATTTGGGCTGCACAATTTATGGCGATGATGGGGATGAACCTTGTTGTTCCATTTCTCCCCTTCTACATCCGAGAACTTGGCGTGACGAATCCCGAGGACGTGGCAAGCTGGAGCGGGCTCGTCTTTGCAGGACCATTCTTCCTTTCATTCTTCTTCACTCCCCTGTGGGGAATGATGGGCGATAAATACGGCCGCAAGGCTATGGCTGTCCGTGCTATTTTTGGATTAGCAATCTCACAGGTACTGATCGGATTTTCCCAAAACGTCGAGATGTTGTTTGTTTTTCGGATGGCACAGGGAGTTCTCAGCGGTTTTATTGCTGCAGCCTTAGCACTTGTTTCCGCCACGACACCGCGGGAAAAATCCGGCTATGCTATCGGTTTGTTACAGACTGCATCGTCGAGCGGCACAGTTATCGGTCCGCTCATTGGAGGATCGCTCGCCGATATGTTCGGTTATCGTCCGCTCTTTTTCATTGTTGCAGCGATTTGCGCTATTGCAGGAATTGTTGTCGTAAAATTTGTCCGGGAATCTGAAGAACAGCTTCTTTCGTCCGTCTCCATCCGCAGTATTGTTGATAATTACCGGTACTCGCTGAAATCAAAACCCATCGGAATTGCATTGGGTATTATTTTAGTTTCACAGACGGCGATGGTCATGGTGCAGCCCGTATTTTCTCTCTTTGTGGATTCCCTCGAAACAAATAAAGAGTACCTTGCAACTATTGCCGGGGCGATTTTTTCAACAGCCGGATTGGCGATGGTTATTTCAGCGCCGTGGTGGGGAAAGCGGAATGACGCCAAGAGCTTTAAGAAGAATCTCACACTCGCGATCATCGGAGCATCTGGAGCGTATGCTGCCCAGGGATTGGTAACACACGCATATCAGCTTATTGTTCTCAGGGCCTTTCAAGGATTGTGTATGGGAGGGATTCTTCCGACACTCTATTCCTATATCAGCAAGAATTCAGCGTCCGATCGCAGGGGAGGAACAATGGGCATCGCATCCAGTTTCAATATATTAGCAAGTATGATCGGTCCTCCTCTAGGAGGGTATATCGCCGGTCATTACGGTTTGCGTGAAAATTTTTTCCTCACAGGTGCAATACTGCTCTCGGCAGTGGTCCTCGTCCGCGTATATTTTATCGATATGCTGGGAAACGATGCATTGCCCGCGACGGCTGGAGCAGAAGCAATAGAAGCAGTATTTCACAAAAAAAAGAGTTAACAGTATTTCTATGGCAAAAACCGAACGGGTTTTTCTTCTTGATGCGATGGCGCTAGCATACCGCGCCTATTTTGCGTTTATTCGCCAGCCGCTGATCAATTCGAAAGGACAGAATACCAGCGCTGTCTATGGCTTTGTGACATTCCTCAACCGTATCCTTTCACAGGAATTCCCGGATCACATTGCTGTTGTCTTTGACACCGGCAAGCCAACCTTCCGTCATAAAGCCTACAAGGCATACAAAGCCACCCGTCAAAAAATGCCGGAAGACATGATAACACAGATACCAATCATCAAGGACGTTGTGCGTGCATATAACATCCCTGTTATTGAAATGGATGGGTACGAAGCCGATGATATCATCGGTACGCTGGCCAAGCAGGCAGAGCGGGAAGGCGCCCTCACCTTTCTCGTTACACCTGATAAAGATTTTATGCAGCTCGTCTCCGACAAAACAAAGATCTACAAACCCGGCAAACAAGGAACAGATGTTGAGATTGTGGATATTGAAGGGGTGAAACAAAAATTTGGTGTACCTCCCGATAAAGTCATTGATGTGTTAGGACTCATCGGCGACACCTCGGACAATATTCCAGGAGTGCCGGGTGTTGGTGAGAAAACTGCTATTCCTCTCATTCGACAGTACGGGAGTATGGAAGAGGTCTATCGTCATCTTGATGAAATTCCTCAGAAGGGCCTCCGATCGAAGCTGGAATCTAACAAAGAGCTGGCAATTCTTTCTAAACACCTTGTCACCATTGACATCAACGTACCGCTTCTTATCGACTTCCATTCGCTGAAAGCAGAACAGCGTAACATTCGCAAGTTGATCGAGTTATTTGAAGCTCTCGAATTTCGATCGCTCCTCAGTAAACTTCAATCAGAAAAAAACGATGCCGTCCAGCGCATCGAATCAGAGACCGAATTCACACCGCCACCTGATCTTGCCGATATCACCAAGGACATACACACCTATCAGCTCGTGACAACAGAAAAGGAATTTGCTGCCCTTTGCGGTAAACTGAGAACCGCCGAGCAATTTGTTTTTGACACGGAAACAACCTCTACCGATTCATTGAATGCCGAGTTAGTCGGAATCTCATTCGCCTTTCAATCCCATGAAGCATTCTATGTTGCCATTTCAGGAAGTACACAGCTTGATCAAGGCGGCCTTTTTGGAGAAATCGCGAAACAACCGCAGAGATCAATCGGGTTATCGTTGGAACTGGTCTGTAAGGAACTAAAACCGATCCTTGAAAATCCCCGCATCAGAAAGATAGGACACAATATCAAGTATGACATTCTGGTTCTTTCACAATACGGGATCAATGTGGAGGGAATTCTCTACGACACGATGATTGCCAGCTATATCCTCCGTGCAGATGGCCAGCATAATATGGATGACGTTGCGGCAGAATATCTCAGGTACAAGACCGTTTCCTACACAGACCTCGTCGGAACCGGGAAAGATCAGAAACATATCCGCCATGTTCCTCTTCAGACTCTCTCCGATTATTCCTGTGAGGATTCCGATATTACGTTCAGACTCTTTGAAACGTTTCAGAAGAAACTTGAAGGACTTGGCATGACCAAGCTCTGCGAAGATCTGGAATTCCCGCTCGTCTCCGTCCTCGCCCGGATGGAACGCACAGGTGTTGCCATCGATGTCGATTGTCTCGCAGAGATGTCAAAAGATCTCGAGCACCAATTGGATGCACTGACTCGAGAAATTCACAAAATGGCAGAGGCACCATTTAATATCAATTCCACACAACAGCTGGCGGACATTCTTTTTCATAAACTTAAGTTAGAACCGGTGCGCAAGACGAAAACAGGATTCTCAACCGATGTCGCTGTACTGGAAACGTTGAAGGGACAGCATCCCATTATCGACCTCTTACTCGACTTCCGGCAATTAACGAAGTTAAAATCCACATACATCGACGCACTCCCGAAACTCATCAATCGGCGGACAGGGCGTGTGCACACCTCGTTTAATCAGACCGTGACAACCACAGGACGGCTGTCCAGCAGTGATCCGAACATCCAGAACATTCCCATGCGAACGGAGATCGGCAGATCGATCCGAAAGGCATTTGTTCCCGGCGAACCCGATGCTCTTATCCTCTCTGCTGACTATTCGCAAATTGAATTACGCGTAATGGCACATATTTCCGGAGACGAGGGAATGACTGAAGCATTCCGGAATCATGAAGATATCCATACCACCACAGCTGCAAAAGTCTTTGGCGTTGCCATTCCAGAGGTCACACGCGAAATGCGGCGAAAGGCCAAAGAAGTAAATTTTGGTATTATGTACGGTATCGGTCCCTATGGGCTTGCCAACCGATTAGAGATCAGTCAGAGCGAATCAAAGGACATCATCGCACGGTACTTCAACCGGTTTCCAAAAGTCCAGCAATATATTCAGGATACTATTGCCAGTGCGCGAACATCAGGATATGTGAACACGCTGCTGGGCCGGAGACGCTACATTCCTGATATACGGAGCAACAACCAAAACATACGCCAAAATGCTGAACGTCAGGCTATCAACATGCCGATTCAAGGAACCGCCGCCGATATGATCAAACTTGCCATGGTTCATATTGATACAGCGTTAAGAAAATTGAAACTCAACAGCTCCATGCTGCTGCAGGTTCATGACGAATTAGTGTTTGAAATGAGGAAGGATGAAGAAAGATCCATGAAGCAACTTGTCGAAAAAGAGATGAGAGAAGCAATGCTGCTTTCTGTTCCTGTGGAAGTTGATCTCGGTATCGGCAAGAACTGGCTGGAAGCACATTAAAACATTACTTCCACCGGCGGAAGATCAATGAAAGTCCCCAAAGGATAATCACGACAGGCCAGTACGTAGAGATATAATGCCTCATCTCAAACCAGTCAATAATATCCCACCACCACAAATAATACAGAACACCGTAACCACCGAACAGGAAAATCGGAATAAGTACACCGATCCTGCGCGGGTCAAATACAAACACCATGAAAAATGAAAATCCCACGGCAAGGGAAAATATTGCAGGTATATCCCACGGCGCAGAATCCAACACTGCAAATCGATGAACCAGCACTGCAATACTTGAAAAGAAGAGCAAACTCCCCCCAAAAACCACTCCACGACGCCGGGTGATGAAAGCCTGAATAACCGCCGCCAATCCTGCGACTCCTAAACACATCCAGAGAATCATTGTCCAGTTGAAGTGAAGCACATGAAGTTTCCGAAGAACCAGTCCTGCACCTAATAAAATGAAAAAGATACCAAGAAATGATAACCTCTGCGTCCGTTGTTGAATTAGTGGTCCCATAATCTCCTCACTGTTGTTTCACCGGCTGCGGTTGACCTTCCGGAATGATCAAATACATCAGAAAGTAAATAATTATGGCCGCCCCTCCGGACATAACCGTAAGAATCGCAAATGCAACTCGAACCAGCGTTGGATCAATATCAAAGTATTCTCCCATTCCTCCGCATATACCGGCGATCTTTTTGTCTGTCAACGACCTGCGCAGCACTTTTAATTTTCCTGCTTCATCCGCCGAAGGGACCGGAGGCGGCGCTTGATGGTCAGGGATCTCCTCAGCCGACGCAGGGGATGGCTGTGGTATTTGCGGAGACGCTATCTTCTCACGCTTCGTCAGGAAATAAATACCAAGGAGAATGAGAAATCCGGGAAAGACAAACTCCCAAGACATGTCCCACCAGTGATGGAACGAGAAGATATTCAGGTTATCGAGAAGAATGATAGCGCCAATAACAACGAAAAGAATTCCAAAAAATCGCGCTGCGGTAAAATCCGCCCGTACTGATGAAGCAGAAGAATCGGAAGAAATGGGTCTTTCAGGAACAATAAAATAGGCAAAGATATAAACGATAATGCCGGACCCTCCCATGAGTGTGAGTAGAATCCAAAGGAGACGAACGACGGTCGTATCCACATTGAGATATTCACCGAGTCCTCCGCAGACTCCTGCAATGACTTTATTGGTTTGACTTCGATAGAGGCGCCGCTGTTGATTCGTCATTGGATTCTCCTTTTAGTTTCGCTACTCTTTACTTTACGGAGTTAAGATGTGAAGGTTACACAACTTCAATAAAAAATCCCGGTTCTCAGGATGCAGAACCGGGATTTCACTTTCTCGACGTTTCTAAGAATATCAAACTTCCATTATCTCTTTTTCCTTCATAGCCAAAAGGTTATCGATGTCTTTGGTATATTTATCGGTAAGTTTTTGTACATCCTGCTCGCCGCGTTTACGTTCATCTTCCGGCATATGGTCGCCTTTTTCCGCTTTTTTGAGATGCTCAATACCATCGCGGCGGATATTACGGACGGCGATCTTTCCCTCTTCACCGAATTTTTTCACGAGTTTCACCAATTCGCGGCGGCGTTCCTCGTTGAGTGCGGGAATCGGGACACGGATAAGTACTCCATCATTCACCGGATTCAATCCAAGATTAGCCGTGAGAATTGCCTTTTCAATCAAGGGAATAACACTTTTTTCCCATGGCTGCACAGCGATCGAATGGACATCCGGTGTGCTGACGCTTGCTATTTTATTCAGCGGCGTCATTGTTCCGTAATAATCAACTTTGACTCCATCGAGCAGAGCTGTGGTAGCTTTCCCGGTACGAATTTTTACGAGCTCTTCCCGCACCACTTCTACAGCTTTCTTCATTTTATCTTCCGCTTGCTTCAAGATATCTTTAGAGTTGGTCATAGACGTTCCATCAATTAGTGGATAGGACGAATGATGTTACGACTTTTGTGCTAAGATTTCAACTACTTTTGAACCCACAGCTTCCCCGCATACAACACGCTTCAAATTTCCCGGAATATTCATATTAAATACAACCAAGGGAAGACGATTCTCCTTCGAGAGAGTAATAGCAGTCAGGTCCATGACACGAAGGTCCTTTTTCAAGACGTCCGCATAAGAGATTTCTGGAAAATGGATGGCATTTGAATTTATTTCCGGATCAGAATCATAGACACCATTCACACGTGTACCTTTGATGATAGCATCTGCCTCAATCTCAATGGCGCGCAGCACTGCAGCCGTATCAGTTGTAAAATAGGGGTTTCCTGTTCCTGCAGCAAAAATCACAACACGCCCTTTTTCCAAATGCCGGATAGCCCGGCGGCGAATGAAGGGTTCTGCGATCCGTTCCATATTGATCGCACTGAGGCATCGCGTCTTTAATTCCTTATGCTCTAGAGCATTTTGAAGTGCTAAGGCATTAATAACGGTTGCGAGCATTCCCATATGGTCACCCGTTACTTTGTCGATACCGTCAGCCGAGCCATCCATGCCTCGATAAATATTCCCTCCACCGATGACAATGCCAATTTGCACGTCGAGTTTTTGGACGGAAGCAATCTCTTCAGCATAACGTGTCACAACTTTGGGATCAATACCGTACTCGCGGTCACCCATAAGCGATTCACCGCTGAGCTTTAACAGGATGCGTTTATATTTCAGGTTTGTCATACTTGTACCCCCAAAAAAAATCCCGAATCAGTCTCGGGATTTTGATTTTTAGATTTATTCACCAAGATGGTAACGAAGGAAGCGGCGCACAAAAATCTTTTCGCCAACCTTTGCCGTTTCTTCGTCGATAATATCTTTAATGGTTTTTCCGGAATCTTTGATGAAACTCTGCTCCAATAAAACAGTCTCTTGATAGAATTTCTCAAGCCGGCCCAGTGAAATCTTTTCAGCAATTTGCACCGGTTTCCCTTCATTCTGTGCCTGTGTTTTGTAGATTTCCATTTCTTTCTCGATGACAGTCTGCGGGATCTGTTCGCGTGACACGTATTGCGGGACCATTGCAGCGATTTGCATCGCAATATCGTGCGCAAGCTGTTTAAAACCAGGTGTCTTCGCCACAAAATCTGTTTCGCAATTCAGCTCAACGAGTGTCCCGATCCGCCCGCCGGCATGAATGTATGCTTCAATCACGCCCTGATTCGTCTCACGGTCAGCACGTTTTGCTGCCACAGCCGCACCTTTCTTACGTAAATGATCAATAGCCTGCTCCATATCGCCGTTGGACTCTGCTAGCGCACGTTTGCAATCCATCATTCCGGCACCTGTCTTCTCTCGAAGAGCTTTCACGACATCACTTGTAATCACTGCCATATTCTCTCAGTTCCTTTTCCTTTACTTTTTCTCAGAAGTTTTTTCCGCCGCTTCTGCAAGAGCATGTTCTTCTGCTTCTGCCTGCTGTTTTGTCGAAGCACGTTCTTGTCCGTCGAGCACTGCATCAGCAATGGCCTTGGTGATGAGCTGCACCGATTTCAATGCATCATCATTCGCTGGAATAGGAAAGTCTATCGGATCAGGATCTGTGTTTGTATCCACAATAGCAACGACCGGAACTCCGAGACGTTTCGCTTCCTTCACCGCAATTGCTTCTTTCTTGATATCGACAACGAACACGATACCCGGCAGACGCGACATTTCAACGACACCGGACAGGACCGCTTGAAGTTTGTCGCGTTCACGCGATAAGAAAAGACGTTCTTTCTTGGTAATGTTTTCGAACGTACCGTCTGTTTCCATCTTCTCGATGTTCGTTAGGCGTTTGACACTTTTCCGGATGGTGCTGAAGTTTGTCAGCATTCCACCCAACCAGCGTTCCGTCACATAATGAGCACGGCAACGTTGTGCTTCTTGTTTCACGACGTCACTTGCCTGCTGTTTTGTACCAACGAAGAGTGGTTTCTTCCCTTCGGAAACACTGTTGGATACTGCAATACAAGCTGCCTCCAGCATTTCTTGAGTTTTCTTTAAATCAATAACGTGAATCCCATTACGCTCCATAAAAATATAAGGCTTCATTTTGGGATTCCAACGGCGGGTGAGATGTCCGAAATGGGCACCTGATTCGAGCAGTGCTTCGAGCGAAACACGGGTCATAGAACTTTCCTTTCAGTTAGTCTGCTATTCTCGTCCTCTTCTTCCGGAATTCCGATGAACCCAGTCCATCGGAACACTGCCGGTTGAATCAGAGAATATGATTGTTTGTTGCATTCCTGCGACTGCCGACATGCAGCCGCAGAGTGAATAACTTTCTTAACGCTTGGAGAACTGGAAGCGCTTACGCGCTTTCTTCTGTCCATATTTCTTCCGCTCTACCATACGCGGGTCGCGTGTCAGAAGGCCTGCATGACGAAGACCGGTACGAAAATCTTCATCGATTGCGACTAATGAGCGCGCAATACCAAGCCGCACGGCTCCAGCTTGACCCACAGGGCCGCCGCCAGCGACACGAACCTGAGCATCATACCGTCCGATGGTTTCCGTTACTTTAAACGGCTTCATAATTTCATCCCGTTGAATGGCCAGCGGAAAATAATTTTCAAATTCTCGTTCGTTGACCAATATCCTGCCGGAGCCATCAATCAGCTTTACGCGGGCGACAGCATTCTTCCGGCGGCCAACTGTCATTCTTGGTTGCATGGACACGTTCTTTCCTTACTCAAAAGAAATCAGTTCTGGTTGTTGTGCTTGATGGGGATGTTCCACTCCCCGGTATACCTTCAATTTTTTAAACATTTGACGACCTAGGCGATTGTGAGGCAGCATACCTTTGATGGCATGCTCCATTACTTTTTCAGGATTCGTCTCGATGAGGTCCTTGAAGGACTCAAAGCGTGCGCCACCTGGATAGCCGGTATTGTGGTACAGCTCTTTTAACTCAGGGCGCTTTCCGGTAAGCTTCACTTTTTCGATATTCACGACGACAACGAAATCACCCAAATCATGGTTGGGGGTAAATTCAGGTTTATGTTTTCCGCGAAGCAAATGTGCAACATGCGACGCAATACGCCCCAATGTCTGTCCATTCGCATCGACAAGGAACCACTTCTTATTGACTTCCTCCGGTTTGAAAAACCGTGTTCTCGGTGATGTGTTCACTCTACTTCTCCTACGCTAAATCTCTTTTCAGAATTTCATTGTGCACCCACCAGGACTCGAACCTGGAACCCACTGATTAAGAGTCAGTTGCTCTACCAATTGAGCCATGGGTGCAAATGACTTATTTGCCACCCGGAATTGGAGTTGATGGAGCCTGTTGTGTTGGTGGTAAGGCCGCTGGAGGCGGTCCTGATTGGATAACGCTCTCCTGTTTCTGCTCACCACGCGGCAACAACCATAAGTTAATCACTAAGGCGAGGATCATGAAAATTCCTGCCAGCCACTGAGTAACTTTGGTGAGAAAATCAGATGTGCGACGTACACCAAAAACTGTTCCAAGGTTTGCACCGCCAAAACTTCCTGCCAATCCACCGCCCTTACTCGACTGCATAAGCACGGCGAGCATAAGTAGGATACTGAGGATAACTTCGATTGTGATCGCAAATGTGTACATCGGTTCGTTCCTTACACGAAAAAAATCCCCACCAACAGTGGGGTTTGCAAGTACTAGTATAAAAAAAAATCGCTGAAAATGCAAGAAGGAAATGCCTGCCGCCGTCAATTCTTCTTTAAATTCCACCTTGCATTCAACAGCTGCTCCACGTACTTGCCCAGAACATCGAACTCAAGATTGACTCTAACACCCGGTTTCAGCAGGTTAAAGGTTGTTACTTCCATGGTATGCGGAATGATAGATACCGCAAAATGATTTGATTTTACTTCTGCCATGGTTAGACTCACGCCATTGACCGCAATGGAACCGACCGGAACAAGATGGTGAGAAAATTTCTTATGGACCTGAATCCAAAAAATCCAGCTGCTTTCGCGTGTTTCTACCCTCGTGATTTTCCCTGTTCCATCGACATGCCCTAGAACAAAGTGTCCACCGAGCCGATCCGAAGGTAACAACGGACGCTCCAAATTTACTAAACTTCCCTTCTCCAGCATGCCCAGTGTTGTTTTTCTGAGTGTTTCCTCTACCGCCTGTACATCGAATGTATGAGGAGTTCTATCAATAACGGTCAAGCACACACCTTCGACTGCAATACTCTGATCTATTCGAAGGGATTTAACGGTCTTCTTTCCATGGATTGTAAAAATAACGCTGCCCCTTCGCCGTTTGAACGATTTGACAAAGCCGGTTTCTTCAACTAATCCAGTGAACATAATGGGCAACTTTCATTCATAATGAACATTGGCTTCAATCAACAGATCTGCACCGATCCATGAAGCTTTGACCGGCTTGAATCGTATTGATTGATGGATGAGTTTTGGATGATGAAATTGAATCGCATCCAACCCGCCGCCGAATATTTTTGGTGCAACAAATAAATGCAATTTATCTGCAAGTGAATGTTCTAAAAAACCAGATGCTGTCTGAGCTCCCCCCTCCACGAGAACGGAAGAGATGCCTTCCCTGGAAAGGGTCTGGAGAATTTCTTGTTGCTGAAGAGACGGGGAAGGTGATAGTCCAAACACTCGCACACCCAGTGATGTGAGTTTTAGAACTTTTTGTTTATTGCTTCTCATTGCACTCGCGGAACTTATCACCCATGTGGGGGCCTGTATCGTTTGAAAGATTCTTAAAGACGGTCGGAGAGACATTGACCAGTCAACAACAATTCGGACCGGATTCTTTCCTTTCACAGAGCGAACCGTGAGCTCCGGATTATCTTTCAGTACTGTTCTCGCACCCACCAGCACCGCATCATATTCGCTTCGAAGACGATGGGTTTCTTTGCGCGACGATTCAGAGGTAATCCATTTCGAGTTTCCTCTTACGTCGGCAATTCGGCCATCGAGTGTCTGAGCAAGCTTAATGCCCACAAAGGGCAGTCCTGTTCTCATAAACTTGAAAAACTTTTCATTAAGAATTTCTGCTTCCTTCCTGAGCACACCAACCTCGACATTGAGACCAGCCTCACGCAGCCGTCGGATACCTCTCCCACGGACCAAAGGATTAGGATCCCGTGCAGCAAGAACAACCTTAACAATACCTGAGTGAATGATCGCATCCGCACAAGGTGGTGTTTTCCCGAAGTGTGCGCAAGGTTCTAAATTCACAAAGAGTGTAGCGCCCCGAGTTTTCGCACCAGCATGCAAAAGGGCATATACTTCGGCGTGAGGGCCTCCAAATCGCTGATGAAATCCTTCGCCGACAATTGTACCCCGGTGAACGATAACGCATCCCACCAGGGGATTTGGACTGACGTTTCCCCTCCCTCCCTTTGCGAGATCAAAACATCTCTGCATCAGGGTCTTGTCATTCAATTTCGTCATCGCCAATAGATCTTTAATGCCGTATCAAGTGTTGCATTCAGAAGATGAGCCGCACTGTTGTTTTTCGCGGATATTTCTACGAGTTTATTGCTTCCGACGATAAGACACGGTGTATTCTCCGGGGCTTCATCATAAAATCGGATCCATCGCGAGACAAGATTACGGCCAAGAGAAATTGCCTGTATTTCCTGAGTCGTTCGATCGAAATCCCTGGATGTAAGATTTGTTACGATATTTCCGAAATGATCGATATGGAGAATTGAAGAACGAGCGACATCTGAGCGCGAGTGAACGAAGGGCGAGAGTACTCCAGGTGGAATGAATGGAACACCCAGTTGTTTCAATGCAAGTCCCTTCGAAAGATGTGCTGCAAGCGGAGCAAACACATCCCGGCCATGAAATGTTGACGAAATTTCATTGAGCGTGTACTTTGCAGCAGTTTTCTCTGTGAGTTCGACTGCTTCCAAGACTTCTGATTCATTCAGGATGAAGTCCAACAAACCATTATTCGGAGCAAGAAATGTGAATTGCTTCGTCTTCACAACAATCACCCGTCGTGCGCTGCCGACCCCTGGATCAACGACACCGACAAATATTGTCCCTTTGGGAAAATACCGATATGTGGTCCACAACAGATATCCACCTTGTCGAATTTTATGCGGCAGTACATCATGGGTGATATCGACGATTCGGGCAGTTGGATTGAGCGTGAGGATGACGCCTTTCATCACAGCCGCATATTGATCGTGTAACCCAAAATCAGAGAGAAGTGCGATCACTTGGCCAGAGTTTTTGTCCGGGGTCATCCGTCTACCGAGATGTTTTGAAAGTACCATCCTCGCTCCTTGCAACGACTATCTCACTTCAACAGCTTTACCCCGTTTGGCTGATTTATAAATGAGGTCAACAATTTTCATCCGATGGACAGCCTCATCCCCCGAGGAGATAACCTGGTGTAGCCCGCGCAGTGATCCGACCCAATGTTTCAATTCATTTTCATACGATTTCCGATAAAGACTTTGGGGTGTTTCAGTTGAAGCCGGTGCGACATTGACAAGATTTCCATGCATTCGTTTGATGATACGAAATGGATTCAATGAACCGCTTCCTTCGTTCCCGAAGCAGTCGCAGTAGAAAAAATCTGAAGTTGATTCAAACGACCAGCTTGCTTCAATCGTTAATGTGGATCCGTTTTTCATTTTGATGTACACGACCGAGGAGTCTTCCACATCTTTTGTATGATGGGTATAATTTGTCGCCGTTACTTCCTTCACTTCAGGATAGCCCATCATCCAAAATGCAAGATCGAACATCACAATACCAAGATCGAGTACCACACCACCGCCAGATTTCGTTTTCTTTGTGAGCCATTCACTTTCCGTGTTCAACTTTTTAAACCATCCGGCCTTTGCATAAAAAAGTTTCCCCAATGCATGATCCTCAATAAAGCTCTTCAGAATCATAGCATCCGGACGAAAACGGTTATTCATCCCAACCATCAATGTCTGACGAAATTTTTTCGCTGCAACAACAATTTCTTCTGCCTCTGCGAAAGTCCGCGCGAGAGGTTTTTCTATCAGGATATTATTTTTCTCTTCCAGCGCAGCCAGCGCCATATCCTTATGCAGCATCGTAGGTGTGCAGATATCAATTCCGTCCAGATCTTGTTCGATGGCCAGCATTTTCTCAAAGTTATTATAGTATCTGCGAACCTTGAATTTATCTGCCACAAACTGCGCCTTCGCCCGATCAAGGTCGCAGACTGCAACTATTTCGACATCAGGAAATTTACTGAGAATAGGAAGATGAATCGCTTGAGCTACAGCCCCAAGCCCAACAATACCAATGCGTGCCTTTTCCATACGATTTCCGGATTTGTGATTATCTAGTATGTAACATGAATGTACCGCCTATAGTGGACATATGTTCCTTTGTTATTTCGGCAATGCCAGCTGGGTCAAGCCTCACCATACGGTGCAACTCATCAGGAGTACCATGTTCAATGAACTCCTCCGGCAAACCATGAACTTTCACCGAAACATTCGAGAGATGAAGACGGCTCACGGTCTCTAATACGCCTGATCCGAACCCGCCGTCTTTAACATTATCTTCAACAGTGATCCAGGCGGTTATTCGCGCAGCGAGTGACTTCAAGCATTCTTCGTCAATGGGTTTCGCAAATCTCATATTCACGACCTCGGCATCAATACCTGCTTCCGATAAGGTATCGGCAGCCTTCAGCGCGGCAGGCACCATATTCCCTAGGGCGAGCAACGCAACATCTTTTCCAGACCGGAGCGTTTCAGCCTTTCCGATTTCCAACTTTAGAAATCCTCGACGCACGGGCACACCATACGCGCTGCCGCGCGGATACCGAAGCGCAATAGGTCCACCTCTGTATTCCACTGCGGTATAGAGCATATCACGGAGTTCTTGCTCATCTTTCGGTGCCATGATGACCATTCCCTGAATACAGCGCAGATAAGAAAGATCGAGAGCACCATGATGTGTCACACCATCAGCTCCGACCAAGCCGCTGCGATCCAAAACAAGAACGACATGAAGGTTCTGAATTGCGCAATCATGCACTACTTGATCGAAGGCACGCTGTAAAAAGGTAGAATAAATAGCGACCACCGGGATATACCCTTCTGATGCCATTCCTGCTGCAAATGTCACTGCGTGCGGCTCTGCAATGCCAACATCAAAAAATCGTTCCGGCATTTCCTCATGGAGATGAAGTAATCCTGTCCCATCCGACATCGCCGCTGTAATTCCTACCACCTTGGGATTCTGTTGACAAATTTCCACGAGTGCTTTGCCGAAAATATCTGTCAGCGCCGGTAGTTGTCCATCTTTCTTGGGTGAGAGACCTGTAACCTTATCAAAAGGATTCATACTATGCAGACGTGTCGCTTCATGTGCCGCAGGAGCGTATCCCTTTCCCTTTTCAGTAATCACATGAATAAGAATAGGTCCATTCAGGTCTTTTGCATGCCTAAAGATCTCAACGAGTTTTACAACATTATGTCCATTGATGGGTCCAAAATACCTGAAGCTGAGCGCTTCGAAAAGCATACCCGGCGTCACGACAGCTTTTATACCTTTTTCCATCTGCTGAGCAACGGTGCGCAGTCTGTCTCCAAATGAATCCAATTTACCTGTTAGGTCCCAGACATTCGCCTTAAACTTGTTGTATGTGGGATGAGCGAGCATTTCCGTAAAATAATTATGGAAAGACCATACTCTCGGCTCAAGCGATGAAAGCGACCCCATCTCGTTGTCATTGAGAACCACAATGAGGTTCTTCTTCAGCATGCCGGCATGATTCATCGCTTCATAGACCATTCCACCTGTCATCGAACCGTCGCCGACAATCGCCACAACTCTAAAATCTTTCTTCTCAAAATCGCGGGCGGCAGCAATACCGAGCGCTGCCGAAATGGCGGTACTGGCATGTCCCGCACCAAAAGCATCGTATTCACTTTCCGCCCGTTTGAGAAAACCGCTTAAGCCGCCCAATTGCCGGATCGTGTGCATTCGATTTTTGCGACCAGTGAGAATTTTATGCGGATAGGCCTGATGCCCGACATCCCACACAAGTTTATCCTCCGGTGTGTTGAAGACATAATGTAGTGCTACGGCAAGTTCCACCGTTCCGAGTCCGGCACCAAAATGTCCTCCAGTTTTAGAAACAGAATCTATGAGAAACTCGCGGACTTCACCGCACACTGTGCGGAGTTCCCGTAGCTCCAGTTTGCGTAAATCAGCGGGAATATCAATGGAGTCGAGATAGGTATAGTTCATATCGTTCATTCTTCATCAGACGCAGAAACGGTAAATTGACCTTCCATGTCTTTCGACAGTTTTTTTATTTTTAAATCGGCAGCTTTCAAGCGTTCGGCACAGAGCTTTGATATATGGATGCCCTCTTCATACAAATCGACCGCCTCATCGAGGGGAACAGTTCCCTGCTCCAGAGATTGAACAATCTCCTCCAATCGATGAAGCGAGTATTCCAACGAATTTTTCATAACCTTTTTCCCTGTCATGACTTCTGCCCTTTTTCTACTGTTACACCGATGGAGCCATCGTAAAATTGAATGTCCGCTTCATCCCCTTGATGGATAAAACGAACACTTGAAACAATCTTTCCATTTCTTTTTACCAGAGTATATCCACGTTTCAGTACTCCCTGCGGATTCAACGATTGAAGTTGATGCCGTAAAGAATCGAATTGCTGCTCCACTAGACGAACGATATGGTGGAAAGAAATTCCAAGACTTCGGTCGAGATCATCGACGGACTGTGAAAATTCTCGGACCAGATCGCGTGGCCGATTGAAGGAATAGCTCGTGATGAGACTCCCTACTTGTTCACGAATACCTGATACCTGATTTTCCACTGCGTCGCGCATAGTATAACATAAGTTACCAAGATCTTCAAGAAGTTCTGTGCGATCACGCACAACCATCTCTGCCGCAGCTGAGGGAGTGGGGGCACGCAGATCCGCAACAAAGTCTGCAATGCTAAAATCTATCTCGTGCCCCACAGCGCTGATAATTGGTATCGTTGATTCATATATCGCATGAGCAAGGATTTCTTCATTAAAGGCCCAGAGATCTTCCAGTGAACCACCACCCCGTCCAACGATGATAACGTCCACTCCCCCCCGCCGATTGATGTATTGAATGGCTTCTGCGATCTCTTCAGCTGCGCCTATACCTTGTACGCGAACCGGAGCCAGGATCACTTCCACGGAAGGCTGCCGGCGAGAAAGGACACTCCGGATATCCTGCAGAGCCGCCCCGGTTTCCGATGTAATAATCCCTATACACTCCGGAAATTCAGGAATAGGTTTTTTGTGCTCAGGATCGAATAACCCTTCAGCGGCCAGCTTTTTCTTGAGGTGTTCAAATGCAAGCTGAAGTTCTCCGATTCCGGTAGATTGAATTTGATCGACATCAATTTGATAATTCCCTCGCGGCGGATACACGGTAATAGAACCTCGAACTAACACTTTCATTCCATCTTCCAAAGGAACTATAACAGATGCTGCACGACTCTTCCACATAACAGCGGAGAGTTGAGCACCTTCGTCCTTCAATGTGAAGTAAAGGTGTCCAGAAGTATGGTGCTTAAAATTTGAAATCTCTCCTTCTACCCACACATGGGGAAAACTCGTCTCCAGAGAAAATTTTATTTGGCGAGTCAGTTCAGTAATGGTAAGAACGTTCTTTTCTTTCGTCATGTTAGTACTCCGGCATAAAAGTACCGAATGTTGTTTCCACATTCAACATTTCATTTCTTAGAGTCTATGAATCCCGGCTTCGTTTCCCATCGATTCTTGTCTTTTCCTTAGCCGTTGTCTATATTATACACACAACAAACAAGGACAACCTATGAACGTAGACATTCTCGCTATTGGTGCCCATCCGGACGATCTGGAGCTCGGGTGCGGCGGAACAATCGCCAAACTTGTTCAACAAGGGAAGAAAGTCGTATTATGCGACCTGACGCAAGGTGAACTTGGTACTCGGGGTACGAAGCACATCCGTGTAAAAGAAGCTCAGGAGGCTGCCCATATTCTTGGTGTTGTCGCAAGGCCCAACCTTCATATCCCCGACGGAGATATTGAAGTCAATAAAAAAAATATGCTCAAGATTATTACGCTGATCCGGGAATTCCGGCCTGCCCTCCTCATTATTCCTTATGGTGTTGAGCGGCATCCTGATCATGTTCATACCAGCGAACTCTGCAGAGAGGCCTGGTATTACAGCGGATTAGAGAAGATCAAAACAACGCTCCATGGCAAACCGCAAGAGCGACATCGTCCGCACCATTACTTTGAGTTTATGCAGTGGCATGAATTCGATCCGGCATTTATCGTGGATATTACCTCCGCCTTCGACCTCAAGATGAACGCTGTGCGGGCACACGCTTCACAGTTTTTCAATCCGGGAAGCACTGAAAGCGAAACGAAACTCAGCAGGCCTGACTTTTTAGAAGTGATTGAAACTCGCTGCAGATATTTTGGCTCCAAGATAGGTGTGAAATACGGAGAGCCGTTTATGACAAAATGGTCGTTGGGAATCGACAGCCCATTGGACTTTATCGTGAATAGAGGCTAACAAACATCTCCGGTCTTTATTCTGAAATCTTACTTTTCAGGATTCTTTTTTCATCGGACCGGTTTTCCCTTCGTACTTCGAAGGGCACTTCGTTAAGACCTCGGTCGCATGGAAGTAGTCTCCGGTGATTATTCCTTTGACGACAACACTTGTGGCAATATCAAAGTTATTCGGTTTGCCGCCATCGAGCACCACTTTGAGAATTTCTCCACTATCATCCTTCAGATAAAACGTGAACTGAATTTTTTCAGCGTCAAACGAACTTTCTCGGTCTTTTACCCATTCACCTTTCACCTGTATCTTTTTCTGCATCTTTTTCGCCAACGCAAAGTCGCCATACTCTACATTGGCATCAATAAAATTTATTGTTCCGAGCACAACACCAATCAGGACAACAAATCCGCCAACGATCACCTTCATATTCATTTTATTGATCCTTCTTCATGAGCTTTTCGAGGTGCTCGATCTTTTTATCCAGACGGAGCAGGTACCAAACGATCCCCGCCCAAATGAGCAAAGTCACCGCGAGAACGATATAGAGTTGATGTTGATTTAAGAAGTCGAACATAGGTTCCTCAATTTTCTTTTATGGAAAGTTTATGCTCTAATCGAGCTGTGCGTATTCTCAGCTTCAGGAGCCATATAAAGAGAAGGCTGAATCCAATAATGCCGAGAAAGAATACGACGCGCATATTGGGGGGCATATGAAGTTGGACAACCGGTGTTGAACCCGCCGCGTCTCCTTTCGCTCCGGGATGTAATCCGCCGACAATGCGCGGCATGACAAAAATAAAGAATGGTGCCGTCAATCCCGCAAGAATAGCGTAGACTGCCGACAGACGAGCACGCACCTCATCCGAACTCAACGCAGAGCGGAGCGAGAAATATGCACCATAGATGAGAAGTAGGATGAAGATGGAAGTCTCCCTCGGATCCCAGTTCCAGAAAGAACCCCAGCTAAATTTCGCCCAGATCGAACCGGTAACCGTAGCCAGCAGGCAGAACATCATCCCAAGTCCGGCAGCCGAAACAGATTTCATATCATCGTCGTACTCTTTTGTCCGAAGATACCGAACGCCATAGTACAGGGCTACCAGGAATCCAAGCATTGAAGTCCAAGCGATCGGGACGTGATAGAAAATATTCCGTGCCTTCTCCTCCAGCCCTGGAATGATTGGGAATTGGAGCCACCCCTGAGGCTGTGGAACCATGGGGATGGTGATGCCGGCAACGAGCACGAATGAAATAATTACGATTGAAGAATATTTGATTATTCCCATCTCATTCCTTCCACACATAGTCGAAGAGCAGATACGAACCGGCCGTCATGACCATGATATATGACACCAGGACCTGAAACTCACCAAATGCCGCAAGGAACACCTCTCCATCCAATGCACGGGCTGTCGCTTTCATCACGGTCATCAATAACGGAATCAAAATTGGAAACGATAAGACAGGATACAAAGTTCCTTTTGTATTTGCCTTGGCGATGATGGCCGCAATAATTGTTACGGCAGCAGCAAATCCCACGCTTCCTAAAAATACTGTCACCCCAAAAATCGACATCGACTGAATGACAAACGCCGGAAATGCCGCCACATATAGCACCGTAACGGCACAAGAAAGCATCAGCGTCAATCCGCAGTTAAAGAGCAGTTTCCCGAAATACACTGCAGAAGGCGAAGCGATTAATTGGAGTGTGAGTGTTGTTCCTCTTTCCTCTTCGCTGACAAAAATCCGAGACAAACCCGACATCGCTGTGAAGAAAATGACAACCCAAAACATGCCGGACAAGATTTCAGATTGTAATTCGTCCTCTCGAAGGGCAAACAGAATTGTGGCCACCGACGTAACGACAAACATCAGAAGTGCATTCATCGCGTACCGTGTACGCAGCTCTGATCGCACATCTTTCGAGACAACCGCGAGAGTACTTGTTATAAAGTTCATACTGTTAGAATCAATGTACGAAAATCAACATCGGTCGGCAACTATCGTTTCCTTATGCCCATGTGAATATTCTGAGAACACCAGGCAGCTTCCTCTTCATCATTTGTCGCAATGATCAACACACCTTCCTGTTTTTGTTTCCGGACAATGTCCTGAACGATTGCGATACCGTCTGTATCCAGATTGCTGCTGGGTTCGTCAAGGATTAAGAGAGACGGTTCATGAAGAAGTGCAAATGCGTATTTCAATCGCTGTTTCATTCCCGAGGAAAACGTACCAACTGCATCATCACGGCGATGCCACAGATCAACGAAGGTCAGCAGTTCGCAAATTTTTCCCGGACTGGGAAGCGAGGCGGCACGGATTCGAGAAAGACTCTGGAGATTTTCGAGTGCCGTGAACTCGTCATAAAGGTTCAAATAAGGTGATACAAATCCGATATGATGTTTAAAATCCTCAATATCTATGGTTTGATTTTCGATGTTGTAGGTCATTGACCCTTTTGTCGGATGCATCAATCCAGCCACAATTTTAGAGAGCGTTGATTTTCCCGAACCATTTTTTCCTGTTATCGCCAGTGATGCGGGTGATGAGAGTGAGAATGATATGTCTCGCAGGATCGGTTTACGATTGAATTCTTTCGCAACACCATCGGCTGTGATTGTCATTCGGATCATCGGATAATTGCCACTTTCCACTGATAATTGTTTGCCGCCGTTTTGGCAATAATAAAATAAATACCGGATGAAAGTTTTTCTTTAAGCGCCGATGCAGGTATCCTGATGACACGAGTGCCATTGGGATTATAGAAAATGCTGAATTGTCCGGAACTGGCAAGATTAAGTGACGATCCGTAAAAATATACCTCAGCATCCTTTGATTTATCTGCATTGACCGGCAGGAGCAGCTGCTGACCGTCTGCCAGACGAAAGGGATTCGGTGATGCATCGAAATGAGCGACATCCTGTGAAAAGTAATAACGCCATAACGAGGTATCTGCAACAAACACCTTGGCTTTCAATCCGCTTTGTAATTCCTGATAAGGCGGCGAAAGCGATTGAGAAGAAAGCGTTACGTCTACCTGATGCATCGTTTGTTGATGAGCTATAGCACTTACAACGTCCACATTCGCCACTATCGCAGTAATGGTATCTCTCGCCAAACCAAACGCATACATCGACGACGATAACGGAAAGACACTTCCGCTCATCGTAGTAGTTGAATTGTTATACCCTGTCTGTTGAAGAGGTTGAAATCGTGGATAATATGCCCCTTCCGGATAGAACAGATCCGGATTTGCCCGGTCTGCAGTAAAATAATTCCATCGGGTGAATTCAGCAAATGCACTCTGTAAGTTCGACCCCGCACCCACGAGTGCAGTATTTGAACTTTCCAGAAATGGCTGAATCCGCATGAACGTCCAGACATCGCGAATCACATCGCGGCCGAATTTCTTTGCCAGAAAATGTGCCCACACACAACGCTCATATCCGCCAAAATCCGTAGAGTTGAAAGAAAGTCCAGTATTATAGCCCGATTGATATCGATTATTAAAATAGTCGGAGAGATAATTGTAGTAATCGTTCACATCAGTATAAACAACATCTTCCATCCAGGTTGATGTTAATTCATATGCATAGCTGTCAGCAATGTCGCCTGTGTTGGTAAAACGACAGCCATACGAACCAATCTGAATGACATGATGGAATTCATGTGCGGCTGTTACTTTTAACGCATCCATCCCTTTGGTATAAAACTTCCTAAAATCGTTATGGATTTCGATGAACGAAGTGTACCGCGGTGTTGTGTCCACCGCATTCAGCGGCGGAAGTTCGTCCTGCGGCCATGTGGTCCCGTAATCAGAAATATTTGAAATAACGACGCGATAGTACGATTCCCCCAATTCAAGAGGAGGTTTTGTATATCCTAGTTCCTCTACTTCATATTGATAGACATCATTAAATATTCTTCCGACAGAATCGACATAGGCTTCTGCAGAATAAGGAATCCGTCGTAAGGTATCTCCTGACAACCGTTCCAAAAGTGCCGGTTCATTGATACCTGTCGTATCATAGATTATCCGGAATTTTCCGATGATCCTGCTTTTTTGCGATGCACCAGTAAGCTGTATCTTCTTGATTTCTTCCTTTTGGTTTATCGAAAGGCTACCCCACAAGAAATGCACTGCCGCACTAATACTGAATCCGCACTTGCCATCAGTCAACGTGTTAATCGATTGTCCTTGAAACGCCGGATCTTTCAAAGATCGAACGACCTGAACTAATTGATCGTTTCCCCCATGATAAGAAGGATTCATTTCTTGCGCTGATGCTCCTCTGTGGAGAATAAGGGCAACTAGAAATAATTTATATATTAGACTCCAGTACTTCATTGTTTTTCAAAAAATCCCATGTCTTTTTCAATGTGATTCTCTCACCAGCCCGCTAGTGCACTTCCGACTGCAAACGGAAAGGGAACTGCCTGCCATTCAAGATCTTGAGTATACCTTTTTTTGTCATCGTCATTGCCAGATCATTCACTCCATCGCCATTGATATCGGTGATGACGTAGTGACCGAGATTTGATTCCGTTGTTAAAATCCTGCCAGGATCAAAATTGCAGGCTCCTCGATTACGGAACCATTGAATTTGCCCAAGCTTCATTGATCCAACGATGATGTCATCATGTTGATCACCATCGACATCAATAATCTGGATATCAGACCGCTCTTCGATCGGCAAGCCGCTGGTTATAATTTTGGGATCATAAAAAAGGCCCTCGCCCTTTCCCTGTGCAATGAGCAAATATTGAACCGGCGGTCCTGCCTGGATCAGCAAATCTAAAACGCTATCTCTGTCAAAATCTGTGAGGTATATATACACCTGCTTGACATCAGGAAGAGCCAGTCCTCTAGAGACGATACGCCGTTTCAATGAATAACTCGAATCTCCGAATGCTACTCCTATTTCCACCAGCGATGTATCGCCTGCACGATAGGCATAGACGATATCGAAAAAGGTATCCTGATTGAGATCGGTCACAGAAGCCCCAAGCAAATAATCCGGCGGCGAAAGCCGGAAGGTTTGTTCGATGAATGTCGTTGACACTAGTTGTTCGTAAAAACTAAGGGAGCTTCCTTCTGACGCTGTGGTATTAATGGTACTAAATTCCGCCTGTTGGTGTGAGTTCACGGAAACACTGAGAAACTGGGCATCTCCTTCGCTTCCGATGAAAGCATTGGAGACAGAATTATTCGCAGCGTCAAGCGTAAAAAATGAGAGCTGCTGTGACCGGGGAAAAGAGAACACAAAATGCAATGTTGTGTCTGTGAAGGAATGAAATGCAAAATGGCTTGGTTCCCCCATGAGCGGGTACGAGAACGACCCAGAGGGAGCGGCATCCTTCCTTCCCCAGAAGATTGACATCGATTGACTTTTTATGTTCACTAAAGCGATATCCAAAATACTATCACAGTTGAAATCCTTTGCAATAATTTCTGACGGCATAACACCGGAGGCATATTGAATTGAGTCCTCAAACAGACTTGCTGTCATTCCATTTTGGTACATGATCAATTGTCCCCCCGTTCGATCGAAGACAAGACAATCACGCGGAGTTTCCCTCTGCCTGAATGGAATATAGATCTTTTGAGCATCGTCACCGGAGGCATACGACACACGATCAGTGAATGCCTCTCCATCATTATTGAACACAACCTGCAGGGTGGAGGGATTCGAAGTTACCGCCAAGACATCATTCAACCCATCATTATTGATATCTGCAAATGCAACATCTGTTGTATTTCCATCGAGTGCAATATGAGACCTTACTTGGAAGTCTCCGAAATCGCTCACTTCCCACACTTGAAGCGCAGGCGGCTTCATCGTCTTCACCATGAGGTCCAGTGCATGTCCGCGAAACATCGGTACCGGTGTCAGTGATTCGATTTCACCCTGTGCAGGGAAGACACTTTGGTCAATAAACCTTCCTCTTCCGACACCATAGAGAACGTGCAGTTCGCTTTTCACCCAATCCCATATGATGAGATCGATCAAATTATCGTTATTGACCTGTGCAAGGCATGCAGATCCCACTGCATTATCCAGAGCAATGATTTTACCGGGAGTAAATGAACCTCTCCCATTTCCGACTAGCGGTACTATGCCGGGAATTTTTCTTGCATACACCAGAATATCGATATGGCTGTCATTATTGTAATCGCCCAGAACAATTTTATCGGGTCCAAAAGGAAGTTTAATAGTACGGTCAGCCTGAAGTGAGTCCACTGAAAGATCCAGAATGCAGGTGATCGATCTCTCCTGTCTATTCAAGAGCAAGATATCCGGCTCGCCATCGCTGTTGAAATCTGCAGAGTACATTTCATCAAACTCCGGGGCAGTCTTTTTTCTACTCTGACCGACAGGACGTGACATTGAGTCGAATCCTGTGAGAAGAATTTCGCGGCGATGCCCCGACCATGAGGCAACGGTGAAAGTATCGCTGTTATTTGGAACCATAAGAATGCTCTTCTCAACTTTCATGGGAAGAGAAATGGTACGTACTTCACCAAACGCAGATTCATGAGTCTGTGCCGAGACTGTTCGGATGGCGAACCAGAAGATTAACGACGTGGAGCTTAGTACTTGCAGGAAGCGACTGCGCCAAAAAGGTATACAGTACTCGGATGTGCTATGTTTCCCCTGAATAATAATTATCCTCGCGGACGATGCAACAAACGCAATTGCCGGCGCCTTGCGGCATCCCGGTAACGTTTTTTTTCAATGCCCTTCACCGGCCTCACCAAATTGGCCTCCACAGGCTTGCCTTGACTATCTATCGCCACAAAAGTAAGATACGCTGTATTCGTGAGCTTCCGCTCGCCCGTCAGTGGATTTTCTTTTGTTACACGAACTCCTACTTCAAGCGACGTATGAAAAACACGATTCACCGACGCCTGCAGCACAACAACCTCACCTTGTTTCACCGGATGATGAAAATGGAGTTCGTCTACCGCTGCCGTCACGCACACGCGATTCGTATGCCGTGAAGCTGCAATCGCGGCAGCAATATCGATCCAATGCATCAATCGTCCGCCGAGCAGATTACCAAGCCGGTTTGTGTCGTTGGGAAGAACCAGTTCTATCATTTCCACTTGTGACAATTGAACAGATTTCAATGCATGCCGCTTCATCCTACCCTCGTGATTGGGGCGACTGTGTTTTCAGGCCTTTTTTCAATTCTATTGCCTTCTTCTTTTGTGCCTGTTCTTCAGAAATCTTTCTTTCGATATCAAAACGCATCTTTTTTGCCTCCGCGATAAAAGCACTTGATGGATATTTAGCGCAGAATTTTTCTATTGTTGATTTGGCTTCGTCGAATTTTTTCCGATTCGTTAATGCTGCCGCCTTCTTTAACAGTGCCGGTTCAGCATACGGTGTGTCGTGATATTTCTCCAGGACAACGTCGAAATAATATGTCGCCGCTTTGTAGTATTCCATATGCATATACGTGAGGGCATTCTCATAATCCTTCTGTGCTAATTTCGTATTCAATTCGGAGATTCTCTGCTCAGCCAGCGGTGCTAGGGTATCGGCAGGATGATATTCCAGGAATGCTTGATATTCATCGATGGCCTTTCGCGTATAATTTTGATCCAGGTATGATTTCGGCGATAGTTCATAGAAACACGTTGCACGTTTAAAACGGGCCCGCGATATAAAAATGCTTGAGGCCATATTGCGAATCAGCACATCATATTCAAACGCCGCAAGAATATACTCCTCTCGTATGTACCGGCACTCTGCCATATAATACTGAGCAGAATCCGCTACTTTGCTTCCCTGATATTGAAGAGAAACGACCTTGAATTCTTCGATCGCTGCAAGGTAGTCTTCATCCTGAAAGGCTTTCATGCCAAGTCCATAGCGCTCCTCGGCACTGAACTGCCTTGTTGCTTCATGAGAACTGCAGCCGGCAGCGAGCAAACTCACAACAAAAAATAACATATAGAATAATACATTAGTACGACAGTTGTGCAACTGATGGTTCGACAAAGTATCCTCGCTCTGTATGTGTAATGGTAACAGTTGATAACGATTGAATTCTCCCAATGACTTTCCTCGCTTCACGTTCATCCACATCTGCTTGTATTTGGAACCCGGGACGGCATGGGATCAATTCTATAGACGATATTTCTTTCTGACCGTTCCTCTTTTTAAACTCCATCAAGGGTGCAAACGAACGCTGCGTCCAAAACCGCTGCGGTTGGTTGAAGACTGCATTTCCTAACGAGTGGAACACCAAACAGTTCTGAATAATTTTTATCCCTTGCGGTACGTGAGAATGATGACCGAACACAACATCGGCCCCCGCTGCTGCCAGCACTTCCATATCTCGTTCGGCAGAGATACCAGGATTCTCTTTGTATTCATCTCCCCCGTGGTAACTGACGAGAATAAAATCCACCTTCGGCTTCAAAGCATGAATCTCATCACAGACTTTACCCGAATCAAAAAGAGCGATTCTCCCCTCCCAGTTTCCATGAATATTGACAAACTGCGTATATGCAAGAACGCCAAACGTTATGCCGTGGTGCTCTATGATCACAGGGGCAAACCCTAATCCGGAATCTGAAACCGTTCCCGCAAACAAAATGCTGTCTTGAGTAAGAAATTTTATCGTTTCTTGAAGACCTTTTAATCCATAATCGAATGCATGGTTATTTGCCGTTGAAACGATGGTAATGCCAGCCCGTTTCAGCGTCTTTGCAGCATCAGGCGGAGCACAAAAAACAACATTCGATTTTGGACTTTGTGTTTCTCCATGCTGATCGGTCACCGGACATTCGAGATTCGCGAATACGACATCAGCTCTTGCCAATACACCGGCAAATTTTTCAAACGGATAATCGAGATTGCCTTTTAATATTTCCTGGCCCACCGTACGCCCGAGATTAACATCACCAAGAGCAAGCAATGACACTGAGATCAAAGAATCAGTGTGCTGAGACCAGCCAAGAGAACTTTGGCATAGGCACAGGATACAAAGATAAATCGCGATTACCAATACCTTCAACTTCGCACCGTAAAGAACAAATAGATAATGAGAAATGCTCCACCGAGGACAATCAAGGGTGTCAACAATCGCTGCATCGCGCTGCTCTCGTCACTCTTCTGAAATGATGAAAGCTGAAGAGATGGAAAGACCTGAGCGGTATCCTTCGTCTCCCTGCTCAAGGTGCCGAGCCACTGGACTGCTTGCTCGCCGCCCCGGACTATTCTCGCATCCAGAGTTGTAACAATTTTCCGTTCACGCCACCCCGTCTCCTGCTGCCTTACCTGAATATCAACACCAAGAAGAATCAACTGAAGCTTCTGATCGAGCACAGCACCGGCACCCAACAGACATGTACCATTTCGCTTCTGCAGTGCTTGGCAAACGGCATTCTCCACCAACGAGCGCGGACCATCACCCTCTACGGAGACAGCAACTCGACCTTTAAGGTCGAGCTGTGCATGATCGACGATTTCTTCTGCAATGCTCTGTACCTGTGATCGCACGATGGTTGTACTGCTCACACCTAATGAATCGGCAGCACGTGACAGAGAATAGGATGTACAGAGGAAAATAACGTATGCCCCTATTCTTATTTGTCGAACGAGATGCATGACGTTCAACGAATCCCGCCCATCGCCATTTGCTCAAGCCTCGCAATACGTTCTTCTGTAGGCGGATGGGTCGAGAAAAGCTTCGTAAGTCCCCTGCCCGATAACGGATTGACGATAAACATATGTGCTGTTGCAGTACCGGCGCTTGCCATGGGAATTTGTTCAGCCCCGCGTTCAAGTTTCCGCAGAGCACTGGCAAGACTTAACGGACGCTGGCTGATCTGTGCTCCGCCTTCATCCGCAGCGAACTCACGTGAACGTGAGACAGCGAATTGAATCAACATCGCAGCAATAGGAGCCAAAATGATCAGAAGGATTTGCCCTACGGGATTCGAATCTTCACGATCCCTGCTTCCCCCGCCAAAAATCGATGCGTACATTGCCATCCGGGCTACGAAGGTTATCGTTCCTGCCATCGAAGCAACAAGGGTTGCGATAAGAATATCCCGGTGCTTGATATGGGCCAATTCATGCGCAAGAACACCCTCGAGTTCATCATCCGGGAGAGATCGTAAAATTCCTTCTGTGGCCGCAACAACAGCATGTTCTGGGTTTCGTCCTGTAGCAAACGCATTGGGCGTCTCCTCGGGAATGATATAGACTTTTGGCATAGGCAATTGAGCTTGTGTTGCAAGCCGCCGTATAATATTAAAAAATCGTGGAGCATCCGCCTCGGTCACCTCTCTCGCGCGGTAGGTCATTAACACGATTTTACTCGAGAACCAGTACATCCCAAAATTCATCAGTAGTGAAAAAATAAACGCCATGAAGAGCCCTTGCTCACCACCGATAAAATCTCCAATAAAGAGCAATATGCCCATCATCAGGGCCATTAAGAGAATCGTTTTAAAAGTATTTGTCATGTTCATCGAACTCCTTTTTTCCATATCCAGATTGTACCATTGAAATCTACGGAAAAATGAACGGAGTTTCAACTCGAAGCATTTCGGGAAAAAACCGGTAGATGGAAAGAAAATGAAGGAAAAATAGATTTTTCTACCGTCTCAGATGACGACGGAGAGTCTCAAGGACTAATTCCGGGCGTTCATCAAGAAAGTGACGAGAGAATCGTCTTGCGCGCTGTACTTCGGAGGAATCGAGCATGGCATAAACCAGACATTCCTCCTGCAACTTGGCAGTTGCAACCATTTCCCCGCCTGGAGCTGTGATATTAGAACCACCCCAGAAATTTACGCCATCTTCAAATCCGACACGATTACTGAAGAGAACATAGTTACTCAGTAAACGAGCATATGTGCGGTGATGTTCGTAATTCACTACCTGATTATCCAGCTGTGTCCCTTCACCGGATAAACGTGTCGGACTTGCCGTAAGACACATGATCGCTTCTGCCCCATCAAGCGTCAGCAAGTACGGCAGTGATAGATGCCAAAGATCTTCACAAATCAATAACCCAAATCGTCCGAGTTTCGAATTGAAAGCAGCTACGCTTTTGCCTGCACCAAAATAGCGTCCCTCCTCAAACATACCATAGGTTGGGAGATAGATCTTCCGATGGATATGTTTTATTCCCCCATCCTCCAAGAACATCGCGCTATTGTAAATACCATAATCCGAGCTGTTCTCGACAAACCCGACGATTATAGAAATTTTATAACTTTTTTCTAACAATGGAACAAGAGCCTCACACTTCCATGGATCGATAGCGACATCCCACGCAAGGTCGCGCAGCGTATAGCCTGTCAAACTCAGTTCAGGAAAAAGTACCAGCTGCGCTCCATCGACAAGAGCACGATCTACAAATTCAATATGGTGCTTGAGGTTTTTTTCAAATGCTCCGACTTGACAATCAATTTGCGCGATGGCCGCCTTGAATTTCATCGTTGTTTGCCGGGTGATCAGCGGCATCCTCTAGGTCTAATTGACATGGACATCGTTGGGAAGTTCGTTTGTATCATCTGATTTCCTAGGAAAATACTTCGACAATATTTCTCCCACTGCTTGGACTCCGAAAACAACTCCATGGCGAAATTGGCTCCGCGAGAAATGAGAAGATATTTCCCCGGTGATCTTTGTCCAAGTCTCAACTTCAACTTTTGTGTGGATCCCTTCATCGGCCAAGATGAAAAATTTTCTTTCCTGCAACAAGAGAAAGATTAAGATACCTGTACGATCTCGCGTCTTGGTCATCCCAAGCGATTGAAACTCTCGACGCGCCATCTCTTCGATGGTGAGTTTCCTTTCTCTCCATTGCCGCTTTTGGCGGACGCTAACCCGAATTTCTCCCGCAGTGGTCTTTTCCGCCGCTCTAATAGCTGATCCAATAGCGGCAAGGTCTTCTTGAGTGAACAATTTCTTCACAAGGTTTTTCATGCAGTAACACTCCGCTACGATAAGTCGATCATTTTTATGTCTCTGATGTACTTTACGGTTTTATCTTCCTTAAGATTTCGAAGTTTTTCCAATTTAACTTGCATCCGTTCGACGTTATCTTTGATAAGTTTTAGGTATTTTGTTGCTTTTTTAGGAATCTCGCATTGTTCCAATGTTTCCACAATTCTGCTCATCTCGTGTAGCGGTTCGCTGATTTTATCTGATATCCCCACAACGATTTCCTGCATTGCTTCAAGACGTTTATGTTTGACTTCCAATTCTGCCAGCTCCTGCCTGAGTCGCCCTTTTTCGACGATTCGGAGAAGTGATTGCGGAAATATATGACTTCCAACATCCTGTTTGAGCAAATAATCCTTGACACCCAACCGCATCACTTCCACAGCAAGATTCACATCCTGGCTTGATGTGAGAAAGACAACAGGTGTTTCAAATTTCATATCTCGTATTTTTCGTGTAAACTCGACTCCGCTCATCCCCGATAAAATATCCTCGGTAACAATGATATCGATCAAGGGTTTCTGTTCGAGGTACTCCAGTGCTTCCTCAGCGCGCGATTTTACAACAACCTCAAATTGAGCCCCCTCATACTTTGTGAGGAATCCAGCAACGGACTGTGCATCTTGCTCAACCCCGTTCACATAGAGTACTCGAATCAGATTGTTATTCACCATGCTCTCGTTTTTTCTTATTGATTTACCAACTGCCGGAAGCTCCGCCGCCGCCGGACATTCCTCCGCCACCGCTGAAGCCGCCGCCATATCCCCAGCCGGAATAGTATCGATGCCCGCCGGAACTTACAATAGATCGTCGTCGTGCAGATAACATTGGCAGAAGAACAAAAATCACAAAGAAAGCGGCAAAGAAAACAAGTCCAGCGGACACTGCAGGGGCTTTGTTTCCTTTTGAATCTGCATGATATTCGCCTGCCGTTGCACGCATGATCGCATCAACACCAGTCACAATGCCGCCGAAGTAATTCTCTGACTTGAAATGCGGAAGTATTTCCTGGCGTATGATCTGTGATGAAACGGCGTCCGTTAATACTCCTTCCAATCCATAGCCAACTTCGATTTTCAGCTTGCGATCTTGTTTTGCAATCACCAGCAATACACCATTATTATTCTTTGCTTGACCAATCTTATTGACTTCGAAGGTTTTATTCGCATACTCCTCGATGTTTCCACCGTCAAGGGAATTGACCATCAGAACAACGATTTGCGTCGAGGTCGTATCTTCAAAGCTCTTTAGCAATTGGTCCAGTGACTGCCATTCCTGAAAACTGAGAGTATTGGTAAAATCAGATACCCGTTGGTCAAGTTTGGGAATAGTTGTCTGTGCAGTGACATTCGGCAGAGACAGGATGACTGCAAGTAGAAGAACAACCCAGAATAGGTTTTTCATAGATGGACTCAGAATTTAACTTGCGGGGCATTGTCAGACCCTGCAATGGATTTGAAGTATTGTGTTTCTCGGAATCCTCCGAAGCCGGCGATCATCGAAGCAGGGAATCGACGGACCATAACATTGAATTCCTGTACCGTCTCGTTAAACCGACGGCGCTCCACAGCAATTCGATTCTCGGTCCCTTCCAATTGCGATTGAAGCTCAAGAAAATTCTGATTTGATTTCAATTCAGGATATTTTTCTACAATGACCATCAATCGCGATAATGCGGCACCTAACCCATCCTGTGCCTGCTGGAAACGTTGAAATGCCTGGGGGTCGCGCAAAACTTCGGGTGTTACTTTCATCTGGCCAACACTTGCACGAGCCTCGGTAACGCCGATCAGTACTTCCTTTTCCTGCTTTGCAAAACCCTTCACCGTTTCGACAAGGTTCGGAATAAGATCAAAGCGTCTCTGGTACTGATTCTCGACCTGACTCCATGCACTCTTTACGCCCTCATCGCCCGCAACAAGTTTGTTGTAAACACCGACTCCCCAACCAACGGTGAGTAACACCACCAAGAATAATCCGCCAAGAATCGATAATGTGATAATCAATCCCTTACTCATGTTTCGCTCCTCTGGATGAGAGAAAATCGTTTTATAACATACTCTGGATCGTTCTTCTATCTGCTGAACTATTTGATGAAGAACTGCGTTCTTTGCCGCTTCCAGCTGTCAATTGCGCACGCAAATCTGCATGTGCTATAACTCTTCTATTTCTTTGGCCTACAGCAGCTTCATTAATGCAGTCACGCTCTTTGCTGTCTGGTTCAGCAATAAAAGGAAAACGAGAAAAAGACAAAGAACAAGTGCACGATTCATAGAATTCATATTTTTCGCATCTGACCCGACATCTATAAGTATGGTACCAAATCTTCGTCCCAAAAACAACCGACACAAAAAGTCGCCATATCTTTTGCAAATACGGCGACTTGTGAGTACTTTGAGGTTAGCGTAAAAATAGGATTACCCATATGCGTATTTACCTTCGTTCAAAAATTCATAAAGCAATCGTTACTCACGCAAATCTTCATTATGTCGGTTCGATCACGATCGATGGACGATTAATGGAACTTGCCGATCTGGCGGAATTCGAGAAAGTCCTTGTGGTGGATAACAGCAACGGTCAGCGGTTGGAGACATATATCATCAAAGGGAAAAAGAATTCGGGGATTATTGGAATAAATGGTGCTGCTGCTCATCTTATCCATAAAGGTGATGAAGTCATCATTATGTCATTTCAAGTAAGCAGCCGTCCGAAGAAACCGATCAATATTTTGGTAGACAGGCGCAACCGGTTCGTGAAATATTTAAGAGAGCAGGCCGAGATGCGTGATTGTGATGGGTGCTAGGAGGTCCTGCAATCTGCTCTGACCCATACTTCCACCCTTAACATTCCCCTGAAACGATAGAGCAGTAATTCTTTTTAGTGGATCCGCAGCTTGTGTTCCTTAACTATTCATCACCTTTAGGAATTCTTTATTTGTCTTTGTGCCCCGCATTTTATCGAGCAGGAGTTCCATTGCTTCACTCGGTTCCAAATCGCTTAAAAATTTGCGAAGGATCCAGACACGATTTAAGTCGTCCGGTTCGAGGAGCATTTCTTCTTTTCGTGTTCCAGAGCGGTTCACATTGATTGCCGGAAAGATGCGCTTATCGCTCAGACCGCGATCAAGCACGATTTCCATATTACCGGTTCCTTTAAATTCTTCAAAGATCACTTCATCCATACGGCTGCCGGTTTCTACAAGAGCTGTTGCAATGATCGTAAGACTTCCCCCCTCTTCGATGTTTCGTGCAGCTCCAAAAAATCGCTTCGGACGGTGTAAGGCATTCGCATCGACACCACCAGAAAGAATTTTACCGCTATGAGGAACAACAGTGTTATGTGCACGTGCAAGACGTGTAATACTATCCAGAAGGATGATCACATCTTTTTTTGCCTCCACGAGACGTTTCGCCTTATCAAGCACCATATCCGCGACTTGAACGTGCCGCTCGGGCGGTTCATCGAATGTTGAGCTGACCACTTCCGCGCTCACCGAGCGCTCCATGTCGGTCACTTCTTCCGGTCGCTCATCGATAAGCAGGACAATGAGTTTTACTTCAGGATGATTGCGGGTAATGCTGTTTGCCATTTTTTGCAGAAGAATCGTTTTACCTGCCTTCGGAGGTGAGACGATCATACCGCGCTGACCTTTCCCGACCGGAGCGAGAAGATCCAAGATGCGCATCGCATATTCGCCCGGAATAGTCTCCAGTTTGATACGCGAAGAGGGATACATCGGTGTTAAATTTTCAAAGAGAACTCTATCGCGAATTTTATCCGGATGATCATCATTGACAGCTTCTACACGCAGGAGGGCAAAGAATCTCTCACCTTCCTTCGGCGGGCGTACTTGACCGCTTACCGTGTCACCCGTGCGCAGACCAAACTTCTTTATCTGTGATGGTGAGACATAAATATCGTCCGGGGAAGGCAAATAATTGTAATTGACTGACCGCAGGAAACCGTATCCATCAGGCAGCACTTCCAGCACACCTTTGCTGAATCCCAATCCATCTTTTTGTGTCTGCGCTTCAAGAATTTTGAAGATGAGATCCTGTTTCCGAAGATCGCTATATCCTATAATATTGAGTTCTTTGGCAATCGTATTTAATTCAGCGATCTTCTTGGTTTTTAGTTCAGAAATATCCATTGTCATGGAGTATATACCTTACTGATAGTGAGTGGAGGAGGTTAGACACTTATTATGATATCATAAACTGCGATAACAATTTTTTGATGAACAATTAGAGTGGAATAAAGATATTTGAAGTAACCTTGGTTGGATGAACAGGAAAAAGAAAAGTTTTCTACGAACTCCATGTCTATTGTACTCGATTATTGGTTTATTGTCAAGTATTTTTCCCCTCGAAGAATAGCAAGGGCCTCGCCGACGACAAAATGTGATCCGGTAATCAGGAGCGGCAGGCCATCGCACCCTTGAAGAGCAGATTCAACTCCATGAGCAACCGTACCGGATTCTTCAACGAGTACTCCCCGGCGACGAAACTCAGCCGCTAAATCACCCACCCGACGAGACCGGTCTGTCTTTGCCGCAACAAGAAAAACTTTTTTTGCGACATCCTGAAGTGAGAATATGATCTGTCGATAGTCTTTATCCGTCATGACTCCTAGGACAATCACCAGCTTCCCTACCAGTAATCGACGAAGAGTTTCACAAAGTGCACGAACAGCCTCTGGATTATGTGCAACATCGATAAGGATAAGGGGGTCACGGCAAATAACCGATAATCGCCCCTGGAGTCCTGAGAGTTGTTGAATATTCTCCAATCCCTCCCTGATTGACTCTTCGGTAATCCTTAACTTGCCGCGTTGAGCTGCCACCTCTATGGCTCTTAGCGCAAGGAGCGAATTCATTACCTGAAAATTACCTGCCAGCGATACTTTGACATTTTTTAATCGATGCCCCTTCACCAGATAATCCGCTACCAGACCATCAAGAGACGAACGCCGAATGAAAGCGTCTTTTAATGAAATCCAGATCAACGTTGATTTTTTCTTCTTACAAATGCTCCGTAGGACTTGAATCGCCTTCTGAGAATTGACCCCGGTAACGCATGGAATTCCCATTTTAATTATCCCCCCCTTTTCAAATGCTATCCTTTCAATTTTCGTTCCAAGAATTTGAGTGTGCTCTTTGCCGATCGTTGTTATTACAGAAACGAGAGGATGAAGAACATTTGTTGCATCCTGCCTGCCTCCGAGTCCGGTCTCGACCACTGCAATGTCCACCTTAGACTCCGCGAAGTATGTGAACGCTATCGCTGTTACTGCTTCAAAAAAGGTGAGGTTTCTTTTTTCAACTTCCGGACGAACGATAGATGCCAGTCTCGACACTGTCCTTGAGGCTATCGGTTTTCCATTGATGCGAATCCTCTCGTTAAAGTGCACAAGATGCGGTGATGTGTACAATCCTGTTTTATAACCGGCCGCTGTAAGAATAGCAGCAACTATGGAAGCCGTCGAACCTTTTCCATTGGTGCCTGCGATGTGAATAGAAGGGAATTGCTTCTCAGGATGATTGAGAGAACCTAAAAGCGCATGGATCCCCTTCAGTCCGAATTTCATCCCAAACTTCTGGAGGCCGTAAAGAAACGTAACAGATTCAGTATACGTCAATGTTTTGAGTACAAATAGACTTAAAAAAAATTAGAGGATATTATAACCAGGATTGAAGAACTGAAAATTTCACATCAGCATCGAGTGCTCCGACCAAGGAGGCAATATCAGAAATATCGTTCTCCCTTGCATAGTACATCAAACCATCAGCAATTTTTACAGAGATCGCCGGATCAATAAAATTCATGGTCCCAATCTGTACTGCAGTAGCTCCAACCAAAAGAAATTCAACGGCATCTTCTACGCTTGCGATTCCGCCAATACCAAAGATGGGTATTTTGACCGATTGGGAGACTTCATACACCTTTGCCAGCGCAACGGGCTTCATAGCAGGACCAGAAAGTCCACCCGTAACTGTGGAGAGTTTTGGTTTCCGTGTCTTGACATCGACCGCCATACCAATCAGAGTGTTGATTACCGAAACCGCATCAGCACCGGCATCTTCGACGGCACGTGCAAACTCGGAGATATGCGTTACATTCGGCGTCAACTTGATGATAAGTGGTTTTTGAGTCAAGGTGCGGAGCCGTTTTGTAATTTCCGCTGTCATCGAACAATCTGTTCCGAAATTTAATCCTCCCTCTTTAACATTCGGACATGAAACATTAATCTCATAGCCCGCAATTCCTTCCTGCTGTTCCAATAATTCCAGAATATCGCAGAACTCCTGAATTGAACTGGCAGCGATGTTGACAAGAATTTGCGTCTGCAATGAGCGCAGGTATGGAAGTTTTTGTTCAATAAATGCATGTACTCCGATATTCGCCAGACCAATCGAATTGAGCATACCACTGGCAGTCTCAACAATGCGCTGAGGAGGATTACCGCTCCGCATCTTCCAGGATAATGATTTCGTAAAAATACCGCCCAGCCGATTTACATCGACCAATTCGCGAACTTCATCGCCATACCCGAAGGTGCCTGAAGCAACAAACACGCGATTGCCAAATTCTGCACCGCGAATCGTAAAGGAAGTTTTTACCTTCTGTTCCATTATAAGTGCACGTCCGTGCTGATAAATGTCGGACCTTCTTTACAGATAAGAGCATATTTCGACGAGCCATGTGATCGTTCTACAGGACAACCCTGACAAATTCCAACACCACATGCCATTTGCCCCTCTAAAGACATTTCACAACAAATGTTCTTCCGTTTTGCAAGATCCGATAACGCTCGTAACATGACCGTAGGACCGCAAGCAAATATTTTAATTTTCCCAAAATCCTTCCGATCAAGAAACGGTTCAATAAGTTGGACGACATTTCCATGGAATCCTAAGCTGCCATCATCTGTGGCCATATGGATATTCAGGAGATGTGTCGTATAGACCTGGTCAGCGTTTCTCCATCCCAAAAATGTCTCAACATGTCTACCCTGTTTTTTCAACACATCTGTGAGAAATGGAAATGATGCAACCCCGATACCGCCGGCTGCGAAAAATGCAGTATCGTAGTCAGCATCTACTCGAAAGGATTGGCCCAGAGGTCCAAGAACATCAATTTCATCACCGGACCTTTTTTTTGAAAGAATGACTGTACCTCTTCCAACGACGTGGAATAATATTTCAACAGAGTTGCCGTCAATACGAGCAATGCTGAATGGTCTCCGCAAAAAAGGTCCTGCACCATCCTTTCCTGTCAAGATATTCACAAATTGCCCAGGCCGAACTGAACAAGTAATCTCAGGCGCCGTGAACCTCAGAAGATATGTTTTTGCAGCAACTTCCTGACACGATTCAACCGCATAGAATCGCTGAACAGCGCTCTGAAGCATCATTCTATCCCTTTACTACTGTCTTTCGGTCTTCGCCGCGGCGCAGCAGCCTGTTCGACATCGTCATCTTTCAAGTCTCGTTTCTCTGGTTTTGGATTTGGAGTTTCCGGTTCTTTCTGAACTTTCGGAATATCCTTGTTTCCTGCACCATCTATGCTTTTCACCGTATCGATCTTTACAGTGTCAGATGGTGGAACTTCTAATGCCCGTTTTGACGCAGCGGCAGCATAAGGAGTACCTGCATGGTTCTTGATTACACGTTTATATTGAACCATCGCACTCTCCGGCTGTGCCATATGATGCTCCAGAATCCATCCGATTGCAAACTCACTTTTTGCCGCGAGTGGAGAATTCGGATATGAAAGTACGGTAGCACGAAGTTTTTTTAATGCTTCGCGATATTGCTTCTTCTCAAGCATGGTCTCTGCCTGTGAATAAGAATCTGCTGCTCCATCTGATTTTGCGATTGAATTTGTTTTTCCAAGGAACCTGCGTGCTTCTTCAGCATAAACAGACTCGGGATAATCATGGCTGAGCCGATGATAATACTCTTCAGGCGCCGGGATGTTCTTCTTCGGGTTTGTCCGGGAAAGTTCCGCAAGGATATACAGAATTCGCGGACTGCGCATCCGATCGGAATTCAATTCCAGAGATTGTGTATACCAGTAGACTGCGGAATCCGGAACTACAACCTCGGAATAGAACACATCCCCGAGTTCTTGAGCTACGATAGCCTTAAGCGCATGAAGTGAGTCAGCGCTGAAGACATTCGAACGAACAGTGCTCTGGATTACAGCACGCTGTGACGTATCAGAACCAGCGAGACTCAATGTATCATTTTTATTACTATGTACAGTGTCTTGAAGAACTGCCAAGAGGCTGTCTGCCGTCGCTCTCTGCTGCCAAGCATTGAAATAACGGGTGAGCGCAAAATATTTCTGACGACCTTCCGCAACCGCAGCCGGCACATTGGGCGAGTTCAGCTCAGAATAGTATTTTAAGGCCGACTTATAGTTTCCCATTTCACGTTCATACATCATACCGAGTTGAAATGCAGACTTGAAAGCATATTCCGTGCGAGCATACGTTGTATCAATATGGATATAGTCATTCACTGCCTCATCACGCTTACCGCTCACGAAATAATTATTGGCCCGTTCAAAGAACAGTGCAGGAAGATATTCCTTGTTCCGGAAGTCCTCTATCATCGCGTTGACAAGAAGCAGACCTTTTTGATATTCTCCGATCTTGCGAAAAGCAATAGATGCTTGGAGTTTGCTGTAATAGGTGAAATAGATATCCGAGGTGTACTCCTGCACCCGGAGATATGCCTCAATTGCTTTCTGATACTTATCAGTTGCGAACAGGATATCTCCAAGAGATACTTGTGCATCACGTTTGAGTTCATTATCGGATGAGAGAGCGATAGTTTTCTCATATTCGAGTATAGCTTTCTCTGTCTGTTTTGTCCTCCGGTATAATAAACCAAGCAGCTGGTGTGCCTGTCCTTCGATCTTCTTTTCCCCCGAGGAATGGGCAGACAAAACGGTGGCATCGCTGAGACGAATTCCCTCATCCCAGTTTCCAAGTTTTTCCTCGGTCATGGCATACCATAACTGAGCCTCGAGTACCAATGAACTTTTAGGATATTGAGCCAGCAATTCAGTAAACTTTCTTTCTGCCTTGAGATATTCCGCTTGATAAAAAAATGATTTCCCAATGAGTAAGAGTGCGTCATCGACCAGACTACTGGTGGGATGGAATGCAAGAATATTAGAACATTTATCGATGACCTGACCAAATTTCTGTTTTGCAGAACCGGGAATGAGGCTTACCTGGTTCCCCGGCACTTCTTTTCCTCGGACTGCGACGGCAGCAGCGAAGACTTCGTCTTCTGCTTCATTAAACAGACGTTTCGCATTATAATAACCGTTGAAATAGGAGACGGTGTTCTCGTACCCCTGCGAAATCGTATTCCCAACAGGTGTGAAGACTGAACAGCCGGAGGCGAGGAATACCATGAGAAGGAAAAAGCTAATGTAGCAAGTTCGGACGTACTGTGTGTGTTCCATTGTTGTTCCAATATATTAAATGGTAGTCTCTGTATCAAGATAGAACACGAGGCACTCTCGATTTTGCCCGACGATATCATGGAGGAACGATACGATGTTTCCTTGGTCCAAATTGTATCGGTCTTTAACGCAGTATCAAGAGGTCATGCAGTCCTGATCGATAGGAATATTCATGTTCATTGCAGGTTTCCGCCGCGTGGACGAAGAACCACTTCTTCGACCATCAGCGATGGATGCTGGATTGAAATTTGGTAGACCATTTCTGCTATCTGCAGTGGCTGGAGCATCTGATCATGGTATTTTTCGAGTTGCTTTGAATGCCAGATGGGAGTAGCTACGGCCCCGGGATAGACATTTACGATATTCACTCCCTTCTGCCGCACTTCGGCACGGAGAACATTCATCATAGCGTCGGCACCTGCTTTTGACGCTGAATAGACTGCAGACTTTGTATAGACTTCTTTCACAACATAGGAAAGAATAGTTACTACCAATCCTGAGCGTGCCTGAAGCATACCAGGAAGCACTGCCTGGGTTACAAGAAAAACACCGCGAAGATTAGTGTTGACGACCTGATCAAATTCCTCCCTGCCGATGTTGATATACTCTTTAAAGGAAGTCACTCCAGCATTATTGACCAAGACATCGATTTTCCCTTGGTGTGCAAGGATATGCTTCGCTGCATGCGAGACAGAGGATTCACTCGTGACATCGCAGACTTCAAGTTCGCATGTGCCGCCAGCGCCACATATCCGCTGCTGCAATTCTGTCAGTTTCGATTCTCTTCGAGAACTGGCAACGACAATATCGCCTCGCCCTGCAAACAGTTCTGCCAACGCATAGCCTATGCCTGAACTTGCGCCGGTAATCCAAACGACTCGCCTGCCCTCCGTCACGATGAGCTATTCCTTTTTATGAGCGTTAGAAATTCACTCCTTGTTTTCTCGTCCTCCCTGAATTCACCCAGCATAGCACTCGTTGTTGCAATGGAATTGATTTTTTCGACACCCCTCATGATCATGCATAAATGCTGCGCCTCCATCACCACTGCGACACCCAGTGGTTTTAGATATTGATAAAGTGTATCTGCAATCTGCTGTGTAAGGCGTTCCTGAACTTGAAGCCGCCTGGCAAAAACCTCGACAAGGCGGGGCATCTTACTCAGGCCCACGATTCGACCATTTGGTATATAGGCAATATGGCACTTCCCAAAAAATGGTACCAGATGATGCTCACATAAGGAAAAAAAATCAATATCTTTCACGATTACCATTTCGCTGTACTTTTCTTCAAACACAGCACAATTCATGACCTCCCCAAGATCCTGCTCATACCCCTTCGTCAAGAATTCGTACATTCGTGCAACGCGCTCCGGAGTTTTTAGCAATCCTTCACGCGACGAATCCTCGCCAAGTTCCTCAAGGAGTTTCTTTATGAGCTCTTCTTTCCGAATGCCGCCATTCGTCATGTTTCACCTCGATATTCTACCATATTATTTTCAGTCTCATGGAGACGGATGGAGCACAGCTTTGCACCGCTGATTTTTGACTCTAACACCTGCCAGATTGCTCGTGCAATGTTTTCACTTGTCGGGATGATTCCTCGTAAAAAATCAACATCATGGTTCAGATGCTTGTGATCAACCTTTGCAATAATCTCGGTACGAATTAGGTTCTTCAGCGTTTTGAGATCGATCACATACCCTGAGTCATTCTTTACGCTGCCGACAACCGTTACCTCGAGGACAAAATTATGTCCATGGCCGTTGGGATTTGCACATTTATCGAAGAGTTCGATATTTTGATCTTCAGATAAATTGGGATTCCATAGCCGATGGGAAGCACTAAAGACTTCTCTTCGCGTGATGTACATGGTTGGCATTACGCGTTATCCTCCATTATAGGACCGCCAAGACCTCATCGATGTGACCATCGACCTTAACTTTATGAAAACTCTGCTGAATGATTCCTTTTTCATCAATCACTATCGTTGTACGTTCGATGCCAAAATACTTCTTCCCATACATCGATTTCTCTTTCCATACTCCATACGCATGAACGATTTCTTTCTTTTCATCGCTCAACAGCGGGAAATTTAATCCAAACTTTTTGGCGAATTTTGAGTGCGACGCGACACTATCCGCACTTATTCCTATAACGACAGACCCTTTTTTCTTCAGCGATCCCTGGGCTCTCTCAAATGCGCATGCCTCCTTCGTACAGCCGGAGGTATTATCTTTGGGATAAAAATAGAGAACGATTTTCTTCCCTACGAAATCCTTCAGATGAACTTGTTTTCCCTCTTGAGAGAGAAGAGTGAAGTTTGGTGCCTTATGTCCTACTTTGAGCATATTTTCCTTGATAGAGGATAGGGAGAATCTCGATGAAATTCAAAAAAGTTGTCAATTTCTTTTTTTATTTCAATGCAGCAGCAATCGCATCATACTCTGGCTCCACACCGGGATTCTCTGAAACCCAAGCATATTTTACCATTTCATCTGTACCAATAATAAAGACAGCGCGTTTGGACACGCTATAACCTTTCAGGCCGGCAAAATCATCTTGCAGACCGCCGTACTGTTTGCTTACCTCGCGAGTGTAATCGCTGAGTAATGGAAACTGAAAATTATTTTGTCCGGCGAAGGCCTTATTGGCAAATGGAGCATCGACGCTTATTCCGACAACCTGTGCCTGAAGGTCATTGAAGTTCGACATCGTGTCACGAAATGTACACATTTCTTTCGTACAAACACCGGTGAATGCGCCGGGATAAAATGCCAAGACAACATTCTTGTTCCGAAAATCGGAAAGTGAGCGCTGTTTCTTTTCAGTATCGAACAACGTGAATTCAGGAGCCTTACTTCCTTTGCTGAGTGCCATAGTGATATCCTCCGATTATAGTTTTGTCGGTTCATCATGAAGAACATCCGTTCTGTGCAGAAGGTTTCACGGCTAAATCTTTGAATTCTTTTGTCTTTTCTGTATATTTGACATTCAGAGACCAACCTTGGAAGGGTGCGAGAGTGGTTGAATCGACCGGTCTCGAAAACCGGAATAGCCGCAAGGCTATCGAGGGTTCGAATCCCTCCCCTTCCGCTCACCTTTTCTTTCTCCCCATGTACTTCATTTATGTTCTCTGGAGTACGAATCTTCATAAACGTTATGTCGGTACCGTCGATAATGTTAAAAAAGTCACTTGCAGCATAACACGGGAATCTTCTTTCACTTTCCTCGGAATTCCCTGGACTCTCCTTCAGTCAGAATCCTTCTCCACATTGAGTGAAACACGAAAACGAGAATATTTTCTCAATTCCGGAGGCGGCCGGACATGGCTTGACGGCAATATTCCCACACCATAATTCTCTTTTTTATCGAATCTAGGGTTCTCCACCAAACAACCAGCGGATGCGCCTTAGGTACAGAATCTCTCCATCCAAAAAAAATTCAAGAGGATTGGACGTTCCCAAATCCTTTCCTTTGCATCAGACCCCATCCTCTCTTGCCTCTCGCGTGATCATAGAACGCTTTAATACGCCACCAAGCCGTGAGCTGGCGGTACCCGAAGTTTTCGATGACACCCATGGCAAGCAAGAGAGCGAGGTGTTTTGGATTAGGATAGCGCCGGAAAGAAATTTCCTCAAGTAAAACCCCACCGACAGAGAACATCACTCCATAGAACAACGAAACAATAAAAAATAGAATCACCATTTTCATATTTAAGATACCGAGAGCGTACATCACTATCGAGATAATATATCCTGAGAATTCGATAACCGGACCTAATAACTCAACAAAGAAGAAATAGGGCATTGCCGCAAGACCAACAACACCATAATCACCGTTGAGAAGCATTTTCCGATGCAGAATCATCACATCAAGCAGACCCCGATGCCATCGATTCCGCTGACGTGCTAACATTTGAAGTGATTCTGGCGCTTCCGTCCAGCATACAGGATCAGGAACGAAGATAACTTTATACGGTTCTTTTTTTTCAAGTTTTATTCGATGCAATCGGGCAACCAATTCCATATCCTCGCCGACGGTATCGTGCCGATAACCGCCGACCTCGATCACGGCGGATTTCTTAAACATACCGAATGCGCCAGATATGATGAGCAAGCCGTTCAATCCCTGCCATCCCATACGACCTGAAAGAAACGCACGGAAGTACTCGACAACTTGAAAAAGCGGCAGGAGCTTGTGCGAAAGCCCGACTTTGACTACTCGTCCATGATCAATTTCGCACCCATTTGCAATACGCACGATCCCTCCGCTGGCTACAACTGTGGAGTCTTCGAGGAACGGTTTCATCACTTTCTGGAGGGCGTCATCTTCCAGCAACGAATCTGCATCCATCGCGCAGACGTACTCATACCGCGCGACATTGATTCCTACATTCAATGCATCAGCCTTACCGCCGTTCTCTTTATCCACAACAACGAGGTTTTTATACGCTGTTTTATGCGACCGGTAAATTCCCCGGACTGCCTGTGCCTTCAGAGCAGGATTGTACACCTGCTTCGAACGATATAGTTCAAATTCCTTTTTCAAGACATCCAGCGTTTTATCTTTTGAACCATCATTGATGACGACAACTTCATACATTCCATAGTTCAGCTTTAAAAGACTTTTCACACTGTCTACGACAGTCGGTTCTTCGTTGTACGCCGGTGCCAGCAAAGTAACGGGAGGCGTTAATTCTGATTGCAGCATCGGTCTGAAGTCACTGAATGAATTATGCCGCATATATTTCATGATCTCACGATACGAGAGCGTCAGGAGAATGGTATACGTCAAGTTCATGACAATGAAGAATAGAATCACGTATAAAAAATACAGATGTAATATGATTTGGAGAATTGGGATCATTACATGCTATGTCCGCTCTTGTGCAACAGTAAACTCTTCCAATACCTGTTCAGCAACCGATATATTTAAAGCATCCCTGCTGACCGACACTGATCGGAGTGCCTTCATGCCCACCGACCCTGATGAGGCAATAGCTCTCGCTGCAATAATTTTTTCACTTAGCTCTCCCTGCCGCAGCCGTTTGAGAAGTTTAGGAACTGCTTTCGGTGCCCCGATGCGTCCGAGCGCCTCAATGGATTTCAAGCGAATGTTGGGAAATGGATTATCGATGAACGACGTCAGCATGACTTCCGCCCGCTCATCACCAAGCCTCCCCAGTGCTTCGATCGCTTTTGCTCGTACAACGACATTGGGATACTCGCTCGCCAAGTGCCGCAGCGGTTCAACCGCCGTGACGAAACCAATCTCTGCAAGCATCTCGATGCAGAACAGGAGAACTGATTGGTCCTTGCTTTCCAGACCCTCGACAAGAAATGGAACTGCCGCTTCGTTATACTCCATCACAATGGTAGAAAGTTCAATCGAGGTCCATTGAGAAAGATTCCGACTGACTCGTAGGATGGTTCGCAACGACTCTACGCCCACCAGACGCGCAAGTGATTCCATCGCTTGAATTCGTACATCAGGATGTTCGTCCTCTAATGCAGCAGTCAGGGAAGTGATAACACGGCGAGCTTTTAATAATCCGGCATCGCGTGCTGCTTGTGCCCGGATCCACCAATGCCGGTTTGAGAGCAGTATGATTTGTTCGTCAACAAAGCCAAATGAATAGAAAAAATAGACCAGGCGATCGGATATTTCTCCGCTTACATCCTTTGCAAAATCAATCAATGCGAGCCTCAGGGCTTCCCGCTCATGCTTACGCCTTGCCGGTGTCATGCGTACCAATTGCTCTTTGATGGATTTGATCATCAGCTCATACTGATCGAATAAGGCACTCGTTCGAGCATTCGGCAAGAGCGCAGGTAATTCCTGCAATAATAGTCCGGCCATGATGTCTGAATATGCAGAATACAGGCGTTGACGGCGTCTGACGAGATTCGTATTGACAACTTTATGAATAACAATCCCAAGGGAAACAACAATGACCATCATTGTTGCTGCGATTGTTAACGAAAGCACTATGAGAAGTTCAAAGCCCATAGGAGGAGGAGATAACATCCCTCTGGACGAGGAGTGTGATGGTCATGAGAGCCATATTATCCAAACGGAACATACTTCCTATAAGAAGAGGAATATCACCCAGGGAACGATTAAGATTTTAGGTTACTACGCAGAAGAGCTTTCTTGACACGTGCGGCAAGTTCATTAGGACTAAAGGGTTTGGTAATATAATCTTCCGCTCCCAATTCTAGTCCCCGTAAGATTTCTTCTTCTTTACTTTGAGCCGTCACTAAGAGTACGGGTATGTTTTTTGTTCGTTCATCCTGCTTCAAAGCGGCGAGCACTTCAAAACCGGTCATGAGCGGCATCATCACATCAAGGAGAACGAGTGTTGGTATGATCTCACGAATTTTTTCGAGAGCCTCCGCACCATTTTCTGATGTCACGACTTGATACCCGCTGTTTTCCAGTTTGTAGGTAATGAGCTTGCGAACATGATGTTGATCTTCAGCCACCAAGATCGTCGGATTTGCCATTCTTTGTCTTCGTTAATAATAAAATATCTCAGCTTTTGCGGTAAGTTACATAAAGAAGTGGCTTAAAGCAATCCGTTGCTTTTCCGTCAAACTTTTCCTATCATAATTTCGAAATTTCGACTCGGAGAGATGCAAGAGTGGTTGAATTGGCTACCCTGGAAAGGTAGTGTATCCGTAAGGGTACCGTGGGTTCGAATCCCACTCTCTCCGCTTGAGAAGTGCTCCTCATTGAATTTGATTTCCTATGAAACACCAGAGAACCATTGGAATTGCGCTTCTTCTACTCGGATTTCTGGTTGTGCTAGGGATGATGATCAGCATTCCCATCATATGGATGGTGATCGATATCGCTGTGATTGTGATTTGTTCCGGCAACGGACTGTATCTCCTTCTTCGAAAAACGCAGATCTAGTACATTCCACCTCCGGATGGAGGGACAAGACCATGCTCTATCGAAATTTCATTTTCATACTGCTCGCAGTCCTCTTCTCTGCTGTTGCCATGGCACAGCACGTGACCTTTATAACAATTGACGGGGCTATCAATCCGGCGTCAGCGGCTTTTATCGAACACGGCATCGAAAGTTCAGCTGAAAAGAATGCGGAATGTCTCATCATTCAACTAAACACGCCCGGCGGATTGCTTACCTCTACACGCATCATCGTGAGTGCAATACTTGAATCCAAGATTCCTATCGTCGTCTATGTCGCTCCGGGCGGAGCGCATGCAGGATCGGCTGGTGTTTTTATCACTATGGCTGCCCATATAGCAGCAATGGCACCCGGCACAAATATCGGTGCTGCCCATCCTGTGGAAATGGAAGGGAAAATGGATTCGGTGATGGGCGAAAAAGTCACTAACGATGCTGCGGCGTTTATCCGCACGATCGCCGAAAAAAGAAACCGTAACTTGAGGTGGGCAGAAGATGCTGTCCGTAAAAGCTGGTCTATTACGGAAACAGAAGCTCTGGACACAAATGTTATCGATCTCGTTGCGAAAAATCTTGATGATTTGCTCTCTCAGATTGACGGGAAACAAGTCGAAACAGCGGATGGGATGCTGACATTACATACGAAAGGCGCTCGGATTGAATCACTGGAGATGGGATGGGCAGAAAAATTATTGGATGTCATAAGCAATCCAAACATCGTCCTTATCCTTTTTCAACTCGGTGTTATTGGGTTGATGCTGGAGCTTTACAATCCCGGCGCCATCTTCCCCGGCATCGTGGGAGTCATTAGTCTGGTGCTTGCTTTTTATTCGATGCACACGCTGCCAATCAACTACGCAGGGTTAACACTCATCATCTTTGGAATGGTCCTTTTTCTCTTGGAGATTAAAATCATCAGCCACGGTATGCTGGCAATCGGCGGAGTTATTTCAACTTTTCTAGGATCCATTATGCTTATTCGCACATCAAGTGTTCTTGAATTTGTAGAATTATCTTGGTCGGTCGTCATCGCATCGGTCACTATCACCGCAATCTTTTTTGTCTTTATCCTCGGACTGGGAATTAAAGCTCAGCGCCGAAAGCCGGCAACAGGCGTTGAAGGATTGACTGGAGCGAACGGAGATGTCATCGAAACGCTGAAACCAGAGGGTGTTGTTCGTGTGAATGGAGAGTTCTGGAAGGCAGAATCATTATCAGGAACAATTAAAAAAGGTAACCGCATACGAGTTGTGAGAATAGACGGATTAACGTTATTCGTTGAACCATCCACAATATCAAAGGAGTGACTATGGAAACAGGATTTATGTATATATTCCTTTTAGGATTCATCCTTTTTCTTCTCGCAATCAATTCCATTAAGATCTTACGTGAATATGACCGCGGTGTCATATTCCGCTTAGGACGTCTATTAGGAGTAAAAGGACCCGGGCTTATCTGGTTATGGCCCGGGATTGATCGAATTGTCAAGGTCAGTCTGCGAACGGTTGTGATGGATGTTCCACCGCAGGATATCATCACACAGGATAATGTCTCGTTGAAAGTAAACGCTGTTGTGTATTTCCGTGTGATGCAGCCAGAAAAAGCCATTGTATCGGTCGAAAATTATTTGTTCGCTACATCCCAGCTGTCACAGACGACGTTACGCAGCGTATTAGGACAATCGGAGTTAGACGATCTTCTTTCACAGCGCGATAAGATTAATCAGAAACTCCAGCAAATTATCGACAGCCACACCGAACCATGGGGAGTGAAAGTGTCCAATGTCGAGGTGAAACAGATCGATCTGCCGCAGGAAATGCAGCGAGCGATGGCAAAGCAGGCCGAAGCAGAACGTGAACGCCGCTCAAAAGTGATCGCCGCTGAAGGTGAATTCCAGGCATCGCAGCGTCTCTCCGATGCCGCGAAAGTGCTCAGTGAACAACCGAGCGCTCTCACCCTACGGTACCTGCAAACACTTCGAGAGATTGCGACAGAGAACAATTCGACGACCATTTTCCCTGTTCCGATCGATTTGCTGAGACCGTTTATGAGCATCGACAAACCCAAGAAATGATCCATGGATCCTTTGCTCTACGGACATAATACCGAAGAGCGTGTTGTCGCCGTTCATCAGGTCAACGATCAAACGGTGCGTATATACAAGCGGGTTGAGGGGAAGATTCTACATCAAGACATGGAATTCTTCCCCTTTTTTTTTCTCACCGACGACACGCTGATGAAAGAATTTCCAAGAAAATTCTGGCTGAAGCAGTTAGCAGGAAGCAACGACTATCGATTCATCGCTGCATTCCCCCGCTGGAGTGAGATGTGGGAGGCAGTCCATTTTGTCCTCAAGCAGTACAATAAGCGTCAAGCCCGGCGTGTTTCGTCGTATCAAGAGTTGAAAGAAATCCTCGTCCGCACAGATCCCATTCGTCAGTTTCTCCTTCAATCCGGAATCACGTTATTCAAGGGAATGGAGTTTGACGAGCTTACTCGACTTCACTTGGATATCCAATGCATTCCGGCCAGCAGAAAAAAGAGGGCGGCACAACCATCTGAAGAACACATCGTGGTCATCGCTATGACGACGGGAGATGGTAAAGAATATACCTTCAGCGCCCTCAAACAAGATGAAGTCACGCTCCTCGAGCAATGCATCCAGCGCATAAACAACATCGATCCAGACGTCATTGAAGGATACGATCTCTTCGGAACGATACTTCCCGTGTTGATTCGCGGCTGCAACCGGCATGGGATTCCCTGTGCTCTTGGAAGGGATGGCAGCGACATGCGAACACCGATCAGCCATGGTACTTTTGGATTTGGTGAAAGCGAGTGGTTCTCCTACGATGTTATCGGGAGGCACCTCATTGACATCCTCACACTTGCCGACGCGGAAATCGACAACAAGAGCAGCGAGCAGTCGCTGAATCTCTTTTCCGTTTCCAAACATTTTGGTCTTCCCCTCTCGAAAGAATATACTTCTCCGTCACTTCGGATCGTTGAAGACTGGGAACACGAACCGAAAAAGGTTATTGATCACTCTCTTCGCTGCGCACACCTCATCCGCGAACTGAGCAATCTGCTTTCCCCCGCACTGTTTTATCTTACCCAAATGTGTCCCTTGACATATAAGATGGTCACGCAACTCGGAGCAGTCTCGCGTATTGAATCTTTGCTGTTGCGGGAGTACGTTCATCAAAAATATTCTGTCCCAAAACCTTCTGAGGGCTCCAAAAATGTTAATATCCCCTCCGATATTTATCATGTTGGGGTTTTTTCTAATGTCATGTATATTACACTAGAAGGGATATTTTCATCCATCATCCTTCGCCAAAATCTCCGTCCAAAAACAGACATCCTCAATACCTTTGTTCCGCTCCTGCAAGAAATCTCGACATTACAGAAAAATCTTGAAGAACAGATCGCCCATGGTCTTTCGCAGCAAAGGGATTTAAAAGCTCAAGAAAAAGCTTCGAAGTCCATACTCGATACCTACCATCAATATCTTGGTTCTGCGAAGGGATTGTACAACGACTCAGATCAGGCAGAAGTTATCCTCAGAACGAGCAGAGAGATTCTCAAAGAGATCATACAACAAATCGAACTCCATAATGCGACCATCATTCAGTCAGATGGCCAGGGATTTTTTCTTCTTGCACCGGATAATATCGTCGGTGAAGCAAACCATCAAACCTTTGTTGAAAGACTTTCCGGTACGCTTCCCGAGGGAATCCGTCTCGCCCTGTCTCACCGATATCGGGAAATGTTAAGTTATCGGAAAGGGAATTATGCAGTTCTCGATCAAAACAATAATCTCCTCATCAAAGGTAATAGCCTTATCTCTCGCGGAATGGAACGCTACCTCCGGGTCTTTATCCAGCGATTTATTGAATGCCTTCTAACCAATGATTTCAAACGGCTGCATCACGCCTATGCTTCGGCATATACTCAGGTTATGCATCATAAATGGACTCCTCTCGATTTTTGCAGAACTGAGATTGCTCACACGGACACAGAAACTTATATGAATGATCTTGCCTCTCAGCGGACTGCTCCGAACCCTGCTATGGATGCGGTTGTCCACTCAAGCCTCTACGTAAAGGCAAATACAAAAATTTCGTATTATTTTACGGGGACGTCGACTGACACTCAGTCTTCCCGCCTGGCTGAAGAATGGGATCCCCTTCACCCCGATGAAAACACGTCATATTACCTTGCACGACTGCACGAAAATGCTCAAAAATTTAAGGAATTTTTAGAACCAACAGCATTCGAACGCATCCTTACATTAGATGAGATGTTCGGCTTTTCTGATGAAGGCATCCGCCTTCTTGCCAGAAAAATCGCTCCAGAGGCATTGGATTCCAAAATTGATACTGAAGAGTATGGTATCTGGCTCGCTGAGACAGAGTAGTTAGATAAAGTGAAAAATAAATGACTGCTCTTGCATTTTAATACACCAAATTGTACTATTCGGCGTAGTTCACTGCACCGTTTTGTTTCATCGTAATTTGTTTTAGCTATCGCGTTGCCCGCGGCGAATTCGGTTCTGCGGCTCCGAGGTGCGGAGGCTGTACCGCTTCACGCGAGAACTATGCTAGGGCTGAGCAATGAAGATGCGATGTCGTATCTCATCTTTTCGTTGATAGACAAAGTGGCGGTGTGATGTTCAACGCATGAAGGGGAAGAACCTGTATGGAACAGGGTACAGTCAAATGGTTTAATAATGCGAAAGGATACGGTTTCATCAAACGCAATACTGGTGAAGACGTGTTCGTGCATTATAAGTCCATCAACGGAGACGGCTACAAAACCCTCAACGAGGGGGACAAAGTAGAATTCGAAGTTGAGCAGGGCCCAAAGGGCTTGCAGGCCGTGAAAGTCGCAAAGGTCGCTTAACAAGGTCTTTCACAACACAAAGCCCGTTGAGGATTTTTCCCCTTAACGGGCTTTTTATTGAACCGTAGAAAGGATCTTCCTCCCCATCTATTGTTCATGATATTCTTAACAAACGCACATCAGCATATCAAGCAGTTGACTGATGTCTCGGCATTATCCTCATTCTTGGAAACGGACTTTATATCTACCAAAACTCAGGTTCTTCTTCTCTCATGGTGATTGATGTCATGCAGCAATCGCTGCAATGTTGAATAAAACCGTGCAAGCGGAAAGCCAACCACATTATAAAAGCAGCCATTGATCCGATCGACAAAAACAGCTCCAAAGTCATCCTGAATGCCGTAGGATCCCGCTTTATCCAATGGCGAACCGGAATCCACGTACGAGATAATTTCTTCTTCACTCAATTTTCGAAATCGGACCTTCGTTTCTTCCACGCCAGCCGCATATTTCTTTGATTCAGCATCAATCAAAGCAAAACCGGTAAACACCGAATGCTCCCTTCCGCTTAAGAGCCGCAGCATTCTCCGGGCATCTTCTTTCGATATCGGCTTTCCAAGAATATGGTGATCGAGGACGACCATAGTGTCGGCACCAATAACAATTCCTTTTCTTATACGCCCAGCAACTTCCAGAGCTTTTTCGTACGCGATCCGTTGTGCATTATCGCCAGGAGTTTGACTCGGATTTACGACCTCTGCGACCCGGCTCGGAACAACACGAAATTTCATTCCGATCTGCTTCAAGAGTATTTTTCTGCGGGGTGATTGAGAAGCAAGAATGAATGAATTCATGTGAATTTCGAGATAAAAAAAAAGCGATGCAGAATGCTCGCTTATGGAATGGCTTCTATCGAGGATCGTGTTATCGAAACATTGCTTTTATGCTTCCCCAGGTGCGTTTCGCTGCAGAACTCGTGCTGTTATAGTATGTGGAAACGGGATCGCTCTCTCTTGCGGAACCATCAGCGAGTACAACTCGTACTTTATAATAAAAGAATTTCCCATGTGATTTAAATAACTCACAATTGTCATCGATGGAATAAAATTGATTATCACCCAGAGGGGCAATTTTAATATTGGGGAGTGGCAAATAGGGTCCCGACAGATCACTGCTGCGAACTACTTCGTAGTAGGACACACCATCCTCCGAAGTACTCCACCAACTCACTTTAATGCTTCCGCCATTCTGCAGAGCACCTAGATTCTTAATCGGCGCCGCGGCTGTTCCATTGTTCTTCCCGGCCGCAACATCTATTAAGAAAATGGAGAGAAGGAAGAGTGCTGTGAAATATTGTCGCCAATGTTTCATCTGCATGCAATATACTTTATGGTTATGATATCCGCAAGTACCCGGAGGATCATTTTTTTCTTTGAGTATTTTTCATTGTCCAGAGCTTGACACATTCCTGGAAAACCTGAAATTCAGCCACTTTCCGTCCTAGACCGCTTAAACAGAATATCAGACAGCTCCGACACGATTAATCCCGTTAGAATCAATGTTCCGCCGATAATTCCCCACATCCCAAGCACTTCTCCAATGATAAAAAATGCAAATATTGCCGCAAGAGGAGGTTCCAACGAATAAATGATAGCGCTTCTCGTTGGTGTCGTATATTTTTGATATTTTGCCATCACATAGAGTGCAACGACCGTAGGCATCACTGCAAGGTAGGCAAGAATCCATAAAGAGTTTGTATTGAAGCTCAGCCTTGCAGTTTCTAGAAATGGAATAGAACAAAATGCAAGCACGGCTGTTGAAATAAATTGCACGATGCTCAAATGCGCCGGATCATGTCTTTTCCCAAATATATCGAGATACACAGTATAAAGACCAAACGCAATTGCTCCCGCGAAAGTCAATGCATCTCCCCTGTTCAGTTCAGAACCCTTGGGAGAAGTCATGAGATACAAACCGATCACCACCAGAATCACACCAAGAACATTTCCCATCTTGGGCGGTTTACGTTCAATGATCAATTGGAATATCGGCGTAAACACAACCATCAGTCCTGTAATGAATGCTGATTTGGATGCCGTAGTATATTTCAATCCGACCGTTTGGACGACAAAACCGATAAAAAGCAAGACACCAAGGACCGTCCCATTCAACAGTGCATTTTTGGAGAGAGTGCGTATTCTCTGAAAGAACAAGACAGAGAAAATCAACGAAGCAAGCGAAAACCGGAGTGCAATATAAACGAACGGAGAGGCACTTTCGAGAATAACTTTCGTCAGAACAAATGTACTCCCCCAAATAACCGTAAGGGAAAAGAGATACAGTTCAGCTCTCGAACGAGTGACCATCGTTTTCTCTTTGACTCTTTCTATCCTGCGGGAGGATATGATGCGAACAATTTACCCCATTGAGTCGTTGAACGCCATCGTTTGAACACACGGCGGTCTCGAAACGGCCATCGATAGTAATCGTGGTAAAACTCTGAGCCGAAGATGAACAAATGGACAAGCGGAGTACGGAAGAAAAACGCCTGAAGTCTTTTTAGGAAACCAAACCACAGCAGGTCCCCTGCCATACTTGCCAGATTATCGCCCACGGAAAAATTCCAGTTTTCCCGCGATATGTCTTCTCCGACTACTGTAATCTCCCGCGGGTCACCGCATCCGAGTCCGCACTGATGAGCCAAATTGATATACTTTATCGAGAGCGGATCAAAACCCATCATTTTGGCTGCGACTGCATCGATCGCAACCTGATCTGCACTGGCAAGGATTAAATTCTTTTCAACGGGAATCATCGTTCGAGGCCCAGGACCGTTCCCAGCGGTTGTTCCATCCATCACTGCAAAAACTCCCGCATGGATTTCTTTCTGGATAGCAAGCAAGTCAACCAGCGTTTCGTGAATCCAGGTATGGGTGTAATGCCGATGTGTGGCTAATAGTCCTCCAAAAGCATTTTTCATCGCACCCGTGGTCGTCGTATAAATATGGCATTTGATGGTCGGGAGGTGAAGGATATTTTTTCCAAAAAAATACTCTGGAATCTTTATTCCATCGGAAAAGATTTGATCAAGGACAAGCATCGGCGATTTCGGTGTGTACTCTACCCATTTCATGTCGTTCTCACGGAAATTAAACAAAACGGGGATCTGATGCTTTTGAAAGAGGGGTGTGTACTTATTGAGGTCTTCACCTTTGAATGCATCCGTTACTACCGTCTTATTCTGTACACAGACGATATCGGTATACCCGTTCTTTTGAAGACCGAGAATAGTTCCTTCCATTTGCCATGGGGTTGTATTGGCCCCTGGAAACGGGAAATGCCACGAAATATTGTCTTTGAGAATTGTTATTGCACCTGGCTTCAGTGCCTCCTGTATTCCGGCAAGTTCCATTGCACGCCGGGTGTCTTCCAGGACAGTCAGTGGTGTTGTTTTCACAACCGCGACTCTGGAAGCGCTGACAGGGAGACCAGTGATTTTTTTCGGTGATTTCGGCTCTGGGAGTTTCATTTTAGAATATCCATAATAGTATTTCGTGAGAGTAAATAATAAAGACGCATGTGACAAACCACAAGAGGATATTGACCAATAACGGCGTATCGGTCAGAAGAAGATGCATAGGATTATCGTCAGATTTACGGCTTCGCATTAAAAATATGTAACGAAATATACCGAATAGCACAAATACCGTTGTAAATATAAGATTCTCAGTTCCAAAAATATTTACTGTACGTTCAGCGACGGTGTACAAAGCATAGGATATAGCCATCCCTGAAGCCGCAATTGTCATAATCTGATCTATAAAGACAAGGTCATACTGTTTCAGTACCGGACGGGCAGCATACGAGTCGGTTGCTGCATTCAGAATCAATTCCCCACGACGTTTTGAAATTGCAAGGAACACGGAGACAAAAAGAGTGCACAAGACCAGCCAGGAAGAAATCACGACATCGATCGCAAAGACCCCGGCAAGAACCCTGAGCATAAATCCTGCCGCGATTATAAAGACATCGACAAGGACAATCTGTTTGAGCCACCATGAATATGCAAGATTGAGCAGACAGTACGCTACCACGGTATACCAATAATGTGTATTCAGCAGCGGCACGAAGAACGATAAGACTGTCAGTAAAAGAAGAACGATGAGAGCAGCTTCTGATAAACCCAGGAGACCCGATGCAAGGGGACGATGCTGCTTGATAGGATGGATCCTGTCTGCTTCTCGATCGATAACATCATTCATGACATAGACAACGCTGGAAATAATACAGAATCCAAAAAACGCGAACACTTCGCGCCAGACGTAGGTCATTTCAAAAAGGTGTTTCGAAAATATTAACGGGGCAAAGAGAAACGTATTCTTCAGCCACTGTGTGGGACGTAGTAAATGCAGAGCACCGGTAATTTTCTTTTTCACTTCACCTCTCTCCTTCTCCCTCCATGGTGATGGGTCCCCTGAAGACCCCCCCGGTCTATCACGTCCGTCCAAAACGCTTGTCGAGTTCCTCGATCGGAATTCTTACAATGACCGGACGTCCATGGGGACATACGTACGGCATCTTTGTGAGGAATAAATGCTCAATCAGTACGACCATTTCGGCAAAATTCAACTTATCCCCCGCTTTGATCGCCGCCTTGCATGCAAACGACTTCGCCAGATTATCACGTACATCCTTCACTCCGGCATGTTCATTCTTTTTGAATTCATCCAATACTTCCTGAAGGATCTTTTTCTCGTTCCCAATCCGGACATCTGCAGGAATACCATCAATCACGACGGTGTTTTTTCCAAAGAGCCTCATGTCGAATCCGAGACGAACTAAATGAGGCAGCAATTCTTTCACCAGTGCATAGTCGCTTGCACCGACATCGACTGTCTCGGGAAACAGCAGCTGCTGCGAGGAAGGCAGACTGTTCTCAAAATTTGCGAGCACTCGTTCGTACAGGATCCGTTCATGGGCAGCATGCTGATCGATGATCATGAGTCCATGGCGAATTTGCGAAATAATGTATTTATTATGTGCCTGCCAAACCGGTCGATGCTCTTGGCCCTGCACCTGATCTCCGGCTGATCGCTGAGCAAGAATTCGATTCACAGACGTTGAAGAAGCTGAAAATTGGAATGGAAATGACGATGATTCTGTCTCGGTCGACTGAAGATCCTCCAAACCGATGATGTTCGGAACTGTGGGAGTCGAAACTCCGCTGGGATGTGCAGGAGGATGAAGCGGAAAGACAGGTGCCCCGGGCTGCTCATCGTGAGCATGATTCCATGCTTGTCCGTCAAAACGAAATTTCGCATCCATCGAAGAGACAGCGTTTCCATCTCGAAACGACATCGACGGGATCAGATCATTCGCTGCAAGAGCCTTGCGCACCACCGAGAGGATGAGGCGATAGATATTCGATTCATTATCGAACTTCACTTCCATTTTCGAGGGATGTACATTGACGTCTACTCTCTTCGGATTGATAGTAAGATTCAAAATGAAGAAGGGAAATGAACCTTTCTCCAACAGATGTTCATACGCATGAAAAACCGCATGATTGATCATCTTGCTGGAAATAAAACGTTTGTTGAGGAACAGGAATTGTTCCGCACGTCTTTTCCGGGCAAAATCCGGTTTACCCAGAAAACCACTCATGGCCATGAATTCATTGGTATCTTCAAACATGAAGAGTGATTCAAATTGCGATTTACCGAATATATCAATCACGCGGTTTTGAGGCGACTGGGACTTGAGATCAAGCATCACCTCATCGTCGCTTGCGTAGAACCATTCCACTTCCGGATTCACCAGCGCCATCCGAATAATCACATCGGTAATGTTTTTCAATTCGGTCTGGCGGGTCTTCAGAAAATTTCGGCGGGCAGGAGTATTATAAAAAAGATTTCGCACGATGATACTGGTACCACGTTCCAGTGCGGACTTGGACCGTTCTTTAATCTCGTCGCCCTCAAGACGAATATGTGTCGCAAGATCGTCAGACTCCGTACGGGTTTTCAATTCTACCTGCGAAACAGCAGAGACCGATGCCAGGGCTTCCCCGCGGAATCCGAGAGTACGAATATCTTCCAGGTCGTTTGCAGAACGAATCTTGCTTGTCGCGTGCCGTCGAAAAGAGAGCGAAGCATCCTGCTCAGACATTCCTTCGCCATTATCCACTACTTGAATGAGCGCTTTGCCCGCATCGCGCACCAGAATAGTAATGCGTGTGGCTTTGGCATCAAGTGAATTCTCGATCAATTCCTTAACAACTGATGCCGGCCGCTGTATTACTTCTCCGGCGGCAATCTTGTTGGATAGTTCAGGCGATAATATGTGAATTTTAGAAGACACGTTCAGCCATTATGTGTTAGTGCCGGTTTCCCGGATTGCGTTGTTCTCTGCATCATATCATTTACGTTGAAGGAACAATCTCTAAACCATCAAACAAAGCATCGACAAATGCACGTCTATCAAACGGCTGCAAGTCATCGATCTGTTCACCAACACCAATGAATTTCACCGGCATGCTCATCTCATGATTCACTGCCAATACGATACCACCTTTTGCGGTGCCATCCAACTTTGTTAAAACAAGTCCGGTGACTTCAACAGCAGAAGTGAAATGCTTCACTTGCTGCAATCCATTCTGACCCGTCGTAGCATCCAGGACGAGCAGCACTTCATGGGGGGCACCGGGCAGTCTTTTTTCCATCACACGTTTAATTTTTTTCAATTCTTCCATTAAATTTGTCTTCGTGTGCAGGCGTCCCGCTGTATCAATAATGAGAACATCCGCTTGTTTTGACATGGCAGAATTGAGAGCGTCAAACGCGACGGCAGCCGGATCGGCACCAGGTGACTGTTGAATCATATCCACACCCGCACGCTGTGCCCAGATTTCAAGCTGTTCATTCGCCGCGGCACGGAATGTATCAGCCGCCCCAATCACAACTTTGTACCCTGCTTGTCGATATTGATACGCCATCTTCCCGATGGTTGTGGTCTTCCCCACTCCATTGACTCCGACGACCATGACAACAAACGGTTTTACAGACACCGGGAGATTATACGACAAAGCATCTTTCCCCTTGTGCGGCTGCAAAATGGCGAACACTTCGTCTTTCAAGAGTGAAACAAGATGAGTGGTCGATTGATATTTTTCTTCTTTCACACGCTGTTTAAGGTGTGTGAGGATAGCATGGGCAGTCTCTACACCGACATCACCTGCGATGAGAATATCTTCTAATTGATCTAACAGTGCATCGTCAATGGTACTCTTTGAAGAGGCAAGCTGTTGAATTTTCGTGGCAATCGAATCCCGTGTCTTTGCAAGGCCTGCAGTCAGCTTAGATATGGTATCGAAAAATCCCATTTATTATCTCATTACTTCAATATGACGACCAATGAAAAGCCTCTGTGCATAACTCCACACCGACCACACCATCACGACAACACTTGCCCAGATCGTATACGTGAATGCCGTTTGCAGTTCGTCCGCCTGTATTGTCCCTAACAAGAAAACCGCAGCAATAAGACTTACAGAAATTTTTCCCGGCCAATTTGATTGAGGAATAATTTTCTTCTTCCAATGGATATATATTCCTCCAAAAAAGATCGAAAGATCGCGCACTAACACAAGCACCACAAACCAAAGAGGTACATTCCCTGTCCACGCCAAAAGAACCGCATACGCACCAATACCAATCTTGTCTGCAAGCGGATCGATAATTTTCCCCATTTCGGTTACCTGATGTAATTTCCTTGCAAGAAGTCCATCGAGGAAATCGGTGGCGATGGCCAGTGCAATAATTGCGGCAGTCCACCAGCGATGATAAGAAAAATCGGACACGAGACAGTATCCCATGGGAACCACGAGAAAGATTCGGCTGGCACTAAGAAGATTCGGGATTGTGAAGTGTTGGCGCATGTTCACTGATCGTTTTCGTTCTTTGCAGCTTCGGGGTCGATAGGAATAGGATAATTACCGGTGAAACACGCCGTGCAATAATGCTTCCCTCCTTCGGTGGGTGCAGAAGCCAGAAGCTTCTCCATCGGCAGATAGGCTATGCTCTCAACATCAAGTTCTTTTCGGATAGCTTCGATATCACCGTTCAAACGGCTTGCAATCAATTCCTCCTTGCTGGGGAAATCCATCCCATAGTAGCATGGGAATTTGATGGGCGGGCAGGAGATACGGAAATGCACTTCCTTCGGTTCTGCTTCACGAATCAGCTTGACCAATTGTTTTGAGGTCGTTCCCCGAACAATGGAATCATCCACAATCACGACTTTCCTGCCTTTCAGAACACCCTTCACGGTGTTAAACTTCGTCTTCACTTTGATTTCGCGATGATTCTGCTGAGGTTGAATAAAAGTACGTCCGACATAATGACTGCGGATGAGTCCCAGTTCTAGTTTGACATTCAACCCTTGTTTATTGCTTTCCGTAACATATCCTAATGTACAAGTATTACTTGAATCGGGAACATTAATGACGATAACCTTATCATTGGAAGATTCGGGGACAACAGGATTTTCACTCGCAAGAAGTTTTCCTAATTTACGGCGTACTTTATCGACGCTGACACCAAAAACCTGGCTGTCCGGGCGCGAAAAATAGATATACTCAAAAATACAATGATGCGGCTGGGAGGGTTTCTTTGATACCCAATACGATTTCACATTACCGGTTGCCAGGACATCCTTGTCAATTACAACAATCTCGCCTGGAGCGACATCTCTCATGTATTGCGCACCGATAATATCAAAGGCACATGTTTCAGAGGCAACAACATAAGCCCCATCAACCTTGCCTAGTGCAAGCGGACGGAATCCATGCGGGTCACGGGCAGCAATCAGACTTTCATCGGTAAGAATAACAAGGGAATAGGCACCTTCAACAATATCCAAAGCTTCTTTGATTTGCAGAATTTGCTCTTTGTGTTTACTGCGAGCCATCAAGTGAAGAATAATTTCGCTGTCCGATGTCGATTGGAATATGGTCCCATCTTCCTGAAGTTGATGCCTCAATGTACGGTAGTTTGTCAGGTTGCCATTATGGCCAAGAGCCAGGTTCCCCGCCTTGTAATTGACGACGAAGGGCTGGATATTCGACTTATTATCTGCCGACCCGGTGGTGGAATATCGATTATGCCCAATAGCAGAATTGCCTTTAAGTCCATCGCGGAGGATCTCACCATCTTTAAATACATCGGCGACAAGACCGACTCCCTTTTGGATGTTAAATCTCCATTTCTTTCGATCAGGAAGCCATTCGCTGGATATAATTCCCGCAGCTTCCTGCCCCCGATGCTGGAGAGCATGCAATCCATAATAGCAAAATACGGATGCTTCGGGATGTCCAAAGACTCCGAAGACACCGCAATGGCAGCGCGGCTTTCCTTCTTGACGAGCAAATTCATTCATAGTAATGGTAAGGTACAAAAAAAAAGGCGGGCTTCCAAAACAAAGAGAAATGAAAACACATTAAGAAATCAGGAGACAGAAGTCAGGAGATCAAAGTCTGCAGGAAAACGAATTTCAATAAGGTCTGAGATTTTGTCACCGGACAGTGTTCTCTCCAAATCGCAGTTAAGTATCAGATATCAAGCGCGTTGTAAAAGAAAGGGGGAAAATCCTTCTGGATTTTCCCCCTTTTAAATAAAAAAACAATCCAATTAATTAAAATAAAACGTCAACGCGGTCCCGGTAGAGGTGCCAAAGGTAGAGGTCGTTGCACCACTTGGACCTGAACTTGAGAAACCAAATTGAAGGAATCCACTCAACGAGAATCGCGAGCTAAACCAGTATTCTGCTCCATATTGTGCATTAAGACTAAATCCTGTACTTGACGTCCCGCTTACACTAGACGAATTGAATCCAAACGCACCACCAACGAAGGTTGAGAGATTCTCTGAGGTACCTAGATAATACGCAACACCAGCTCCGATGTTGAAGTCTGTTGAAGTGTTGCCAGATGGACCAGCCGAGACGAATCCGAGATTTACCGCCAACCTCATATTTGGAGCTAAATTATAAACGCCCCCCAAAGCACCAGCAGTACCTGTAACACTTGTTTGGATTCCATAACTACCTTGCTTCAATTGTGCCGTTCCAACTGTTGCAATAAGCACAATCAATACAGAAAGCAAAAGAATACGCTTCATTTTATAGCTCCTTGTGAAGTTATTAGTGTGAGTGGATTAAAAAAAATCTGTTTGACACCTGGAAAACATTTTCATACAAACCTCGAAAAATATAAACCTCCAGCTCTTGAATGTCAAGCAGTTTCTTTTCAAGTGATAGATTAAAAATACCAGGTCAAACCGGTACTGGCAGAAGTGAATACATCTGATGCAGGCCTCTCGGATATTGTATATGAAGCATAGACAAGTCCAATATGTCCAAACCATGAAAAATGCTGACTCAACCAGTATTCTGCCCCAAAAAATCCTTGAAGACTCATCAGGCTGCTTCCTTTCCCTGTAGCATCGGTCGCGGAACCAAAACCCAATGCACCACCCAGGAATGTCGACACATTTTCGCTTGTCTGAAGATAGTACCACATATTTCCAGTGAATGTAAATTCAGAGGTTTTCGCTTCACTAGTATCCTTTTGAGCACGAAATCCTACATCACATCTGACACTGATACGATCAGAAGGGAAATATGCAAAACCAATATTGAGAGAACCTGAATTCGTCGAAATATTGTTCGAATGGATAAATCCCTTTGAGATGGCCATTGTGATGCCGTACAGCCCTTTTTTAGGTTGGGAGAGAACAAGCGAGGTCATAAGGACTATCAGTAGAACACAAGCCAGGATCTTGCCCACCTGAAAATAATGGCTTTTCATGCAAAAACCTCAAATGGAATCCCAGAGAAATTTAACATTACTTGAGCGCTAAACTATATCGATCGTAGCATTTCATAATATTATCTACATATTCTACTGTTTGCCTGAAATTACGGAAATAGCCGCTCGGCGGATACCCATCACTCCAAATGCGACTATGTAACGTGTAATTCTTTTTTGTGAGAAAAGCAAGAGATGACCGTATGTAAGACCATCGATGAGGATCATTCCCCATATATAAAGCAATTCTTTGAGCGTCAAGAATCCTCCCCAGCCCTGCATTATAAGCGGCAAGTGAAAGGCAAATTCGGTCCTCTTTTGGCAGATGATCAAATGCAGAATAGAGCGATTTAAGATGAAAAACACCCGCTTTTATGTTATTGCGAGGAGTGAAAGCTTCTTCAACACCTAGTTTCTCTGCGAGTTCGATCTGAGTAAGTGGCATAATCTGCATTAGGCCATAGGCCCCCTTATAACTAACGGCCTCATGATTAAATCTTGATTCTTGCCGAATAACTGCAAGGATCAACACCCAATCGACTCCATATTGATCGGAGTATTTCTTTACAAGTGGAGTGTACCTATCCAAACCTCCAGTATTCATTGATGAAAAAGAAGAGGATTGATCGGGCAGGTTGGCTTCAATGATTAATTCAGTTGGACTTCCGGTTTTTTGAGCAAATGAAGCACTTGTGATTTGTTGCGAACAAGCTTGTAGAAGGATCGAACTAAGAATAAGTAGAAATGCCGTAAATGAACTGCCCCACCGCAGTGTCTTTGTCTTTTTAGCAATACTCATAGAACCTTCAAATTGATTCAACATTAGTTAAAGGAACGTTTCCAGACTCTGATACGTTCCTTGGACGAAGTAAATGTATGCAATTCTTCCTTGTGAATCAATGCTCAAGTGATTTCTCTCACTTTCACCCTTAGTTTTAGAGAAATTTCGGCACTTTCACTTACTAATCAATTTGTATGATTTTGACTTTTCCTTTCAGACCAGCTACAATGGAAATTGAACGCCTCGGTTTTTTGAGGTATTCGGAGAGAAGTTCAATCACCCTTTCATTTGCCCTTCCTTCAAAAGGAGGTTCCGAAACATAAACCATCAGCGTTCCATCGACTGAACGCGAAACTTCATTTCTTCTTGAATTCGGCTTAACTATGATTTTAAATTTCGTTCTCGGCATAGAAAAAAGCCGCAGAGGAATACTCTTGCGGCTGGGTAATTAAGAAAATGTTATTCAATTAGGACGGTTTCTTATAGCGTTTTTCGACATCGTTGATTTTTTCCACACGGGGCTGGTGCCTACCCCCTCCAAATGGAGTTTCCAGCCAAACCTTTACCAAGGATTTTGCCAATTCAACCCCGATAATCCTCCCCCCGAGCGTAAGAACATTTGCATTGTTATGTTCGCGACTGCTTCGCGCAACAAACTCATCAGAACAAGGGACGGCACGGATTCCGGGCACTTTATTTGCAACAATTGCGGATGCAACACCGACACCATCGATCATGATACCTCTGTCCGCTTTGCCGGAAGAGACCAAGATCGCAACGGCGTAGGCAAAATCCGGATAGTCACACGTCTTATCAGAATCGGCTCCAATATCGATAATGGTATGTCCTTGTTGCGTTAAAAAGGGTTTCAGAGCCTCTTTCATCAAAAAGCCCCCATGATCGGATCCAATAGCGATGGCCATTGCTCCTACATTAGATATCTGCTGGGGAGATTCAGGTGCCGTCTTTTGGGCGGGGGGTGTGATATTAGAATTATCTGGGGATTTCGTTGAGAACTCTATATGATGCTTTCGAGCAGCGTCTCGTGCGGCTGCGGTGATTATAGCATTAATAGTGACGATCAGAGTCTTAGTACCCTGCCGGGCGGCCTCATTGACATCTCGTTCGGTAATCAATAGGCGTCCCATAACCATCTATTTCCCATTTCCCCATTCAAGGACTTCCAACCGGACGCGTGCGGTTCCATTCCGGATCGCATCGATTTCTTTCGCAGCTCTCAAGGATAAGTCCATAATACGTCCTTCCTTGAAGGGACCGCGGTCATTCACACGCACAATAACAGTCTTTTTGTTTTCCAGGTTTGTCACCCGCACCTTTGTTCCAAAAGGAAACGTGCGATGCGCAGCTGTTAGTGAATTCATATCAAACATCTCGCCATTGGATGTTTGTTTTCCATGAAAATCATGCGCATAATACGAAGCAACACCTTCCAATGTTAAGAGCACTTTACCGGACGTTGGATGTTCGGCTTGCCCGGTTCGCACCGGCATGGTGTTTTCGCCGGGATACTCTCTTCGTTCTGCAAACCTCGGCGTTGATCCGCACCCGACCAACAGCAGAACTGCAGTTCCGTACACGATATCCCTGAACCATTTCTTAAAGGAGTTCATTGATCTGTTTGCGGCGGAGGTAATCGACAATCTCCTTCACATCTTGCGAGCACCCTTTTTTGCAGATCAAGACCGCATCATCAGAGGTAATAATGATGAGATCATTCACGCCAATAGTTGCGATCACTTTATTGCCAGCCTCAATGTAGTTACGATGGGAGTCTTTGGCAATAACCGTTCCTCGCATCGCATTACCTTCATTATCCGTTGGAGTCAGCCGCACCACCTCATCCCACGAGCCGACATCACTCCATCCGAAATCACCTTTTGCCACAAACACATTCGAGGCTTTTTCCATCACACCGTAATCGATCGAGATACTTCGAATGACACCATAGACTCGTTCCAGGGTTGATGAGTACGATTCAGTGCCGATAACCGGATCCAGCTTTGTCAATTGTTCACCGAGTTCCGGAATATACTTTTCAATTGCCTGCAGAATGACGCGCGTTTTCCAAATAAACATTCCGCTATTCCAGAGAAAATCTCCGCTCTTTAAAAACTTTTCTGCTGTCTCAAGGTTCGGTTTTTCGGCAAATGTTTTCACACGGTAGATACCATTTGAAGCGTATGGATTTTGATCTGATGAATCTTCAAACTGAATATAGCCGTACCCGGTCTCCGGATGTGTAGGTTTAATGCCTATCGTTACAAGGGAATCATTTTCATAAGCTACGGTTACTGCACGACGGAGGACCCGGAGAAACTCGTCTGTATCTCGTATGATATGATCTGCTGGAAGCATTACCATGATCGCCTCAGGATCGAGTCGCTGAATCCACTTTGCTGCAAGCCCGATACAGGGGGCTGTATTCCTTCCAAGCGGTTCGGTGAGAATGTTCTGTAAAGGTAGTGCAGGAATCTGTTCGTGGATAATGTCTTTTTGAAGTTTATTTGTTACGACCATCGCTTTTTCGAAGGGAACGAGCGGTTGAATCCGGGCGATCGTGTTCGAGATCATAGATCCGGAGCCAATAATTTCGAGCACCTGCTTGGGAGTTCGCTCACGGCTTCTTGGCCAAAAACGAGAACCGACTCCTCCAGCCATAACAACTGCATAGATATTGGGCTGCGTCATATGCCTTATTCAAACATCGTTTTGAAATCTCGGAGAATATCAATAGCCTGATCCAGCACGCCAGCCCGATTTTCTGGTTCACTTCGTGCCCACTGGGAAAACGGGTCCTGAACATTTGAGACGATATTCATAACCCGGACATCATCAAGGTATTGGTTATCGGTAATATACTGGAGGAATTCTACGAGGAGTTGACAAAACTGCCTGTAGTCTTCGCCAACAGATGCACTCACTACCGAATTGCATTCCTGAATGACCTCAGAGGTTAGGGTTGTCCTATCGTCATTCCCGCTTTGCACTGCCTCCAGAAATCGCTCGAGCAATTGTGAAAAAGAATGTTCCTGTTCCCTTCCCAGCCCTCCCTCGCCGAAGTTCGTCTGAACTGTTTCAGAGCGCTGCGATGCATCATCCATCATAGAACCCGATTCAGGTTCCGGCGTCATCATCTGTGTTGTTTCAATTCCGGGTGAAATTGGGAGTTCAAACGTGGAAGAAGACGGCGCAGATTCGTGCACTGTCGCGGGGACATCAGAGACTGCCTGTTTGAACTTAGAGAACACGAGCGTCTCTTCATCGGGAGTCGAGACTTCGAGAGTAGGATCTTTATCCACCTTGCCGGCGATCCATAACAAGCTCAGTGCAAAATCGGAAAACCCTTTCACTCTGTAGAGAGCTTCGAGTTCTTCCTGCAGGTTGGGAGTCGAAGAAATCCGATCACGAAGCCGGTCAAAGCTGGTTTGATGTTCATACGAGCGTATTTCCGATTTGGGCAACCGCTCGAGGAGGACGGAGATGTATTTCTGTGAGCGACTCATACTGTTCTAGAAATTCGTGGAACACGAAACGGGATTAGGGACAATATTCTCCATATTGAAAAAAAAAGATGGCGTACTCTGCACGTGAACGTCTTCCCCTCTATCATTCATCTTGAGGACACGACTGGGATGAATATAATCCTTCGGGTCCTGATTGTCAACACGTGTGCTCCAGAACACAAAATCCACTGACCATACCAGTGAATTTCCACATCATTGTATATCAGCGATCTTTAAACGATTCCTCGCCCGAAAGAGGGCAAGTTTGGCGCGTTCAACATCAATCTTTTCTATCTTCTCCAATATCCGTTTTTGCGCCCGATCGCGGGCAGCTTTCGCACGTTCTGCGTCAATCTCATCAGTTCGTTCAGCAGTTTCAGCAAGAAGAATGACTTTGTTATCCCGGACTTCGGCAAACCCGCCGGATATAGCATACAGAGACTCTTGACTACCTGCCTCCGTGATTTTGACAATACCGATCTTCAACAAAGCAAGCAATGGTGCGTGATTAAAGAGTACTTGAAATCCACCTGCGACTCCCGGTGCAGAAAAGCTTGACACTTCACCGTTAAAGACAACCCGACGCGGTGTGACAATTTCCAAATGGAATGATTTATCTGCCATCATTATGCAGCTTGTAATTGTTTGGCTTTTTCAATGGCTTCTTCTATTGTCCCGACCATCAAAAAGGCATTTTCGGGAAGATCATCATGCTCGCCATCGAGAATTCCTTTAAACCCCCGAATAGTATCTTCAATCTTCACGTAACGGCCGGGAATAGAGGTAAACTGTTCAGCGACGAAGAAGGGCTGCGAGAGGAATTTTTCGATCTTCCGAGCACGCATGACGGTAAGCTTATCTTCATCCGAAAGTTCATCCATACCCAGAATACTGATAATATCCTGGAGGTCTTTATATGCCTGCAGAACTTCTTTTACCCGCTTGGCGGTGTTGTAATGCTCTGCATCTATAACGTTGGGATCGAGAATCCGGGAAGTAGAGTCCAGAGGATCGACTGCTGGATAAATTCCTTTATCGACGATTTGACGGCTCAGAACAGTCGTTGCATCGAGATGTGAGAATGCAGTTGCTGGAGCAGGATCGGTGAGATCATCGGCAGGTACATAGATCGCTTGAACCGATGTAATAGATCCTTTTTTCGTTGAAGTAATGCGCTCCTGAAGTTCACCCATTTCTGTCCCCAGCGTCGGTTGGTAACCAACGGCAGAGGGCATGCGACCCAGTAAAGCAGAGACTTCTGAACCCGCCTGCACAAACCTGAAAATATTATCGATAAAGAGCAGAACGTCTTTGCCTTCCTCATCGCGGAAATATTCAGCCATCGTGAGTGCAGTTAAGCCGACGCGTTGACGAGCACCGGGCGGTTCATTCATCTGTCCAAATACAAGCGCTGTCTTTGCTAAGACACCGGACTCTTTCATTTCGAGCCATAGGTCATTACCTTCACGCGTGCGTTCGCCGACGCCCGCAAACACCGAATAGCCGCCGTGGTGTGTAGCAATATTATGAATCAATTCTTGAATAATGACCGTCTTACCTACTCCCGCACCGCCAAACAGACCTGTCTTACCCCCTTTTGTATACGGTTCGAGCAAATCGATCACTTTAATACCGGTTTCGAACATTTCTTTTTGGGTAACGAGCTGATCGAAGCTTGGCGCCTCACGATGAATGGGATAATGAGTTTTCGCTTCAATAGCTGGAAGCCCATCAATACTATTGCCAAGGACATCGATCAAACGGCCCAGGACAGCCGGTCCGACAGGCACGGTAATCGGGCCAGCGGTATCGATCGCAGACATTCCGCGCACGAGACCATCCGTGGAATCCATTGCAACAGTCCTCACACGATCTTCACCTAAGTGCTGTTGAACTTCAACGATGAGGTCTTCGTCAATTCCTTCTGTGTTCTTTTTGGGAATGCGTACGGCATTCATAATTTCAGGTAATTTTCCGCCAGAAAAGTCAATATCAATTACCGGTCCGATAATCTGGACAATTTTGCCTTCGTTCATAGTGTCCTTTCAAAGGGAAAAAGACTGCATTGAAACTGGATTAAATTATGAAAAGATGCCCCCACAATCAATCATTTTTTCATCCCCATCTCGTGTGAATCCCATTATTCCTAACGAGAAAGAAAATGAACAATAAGAATCCTCACTCCAATGAAAATGAGGAGAGCACCCCCCAAAATTGCTGCTCTCTTGCCGAACTTCTTCGAGAATCGCTTTCCCATCAAAATTCCAACAAATGAGGAGAGTCCGGTAACAATACCGATTACAACCGCGGGGTACCAGATAGAGACATTGAGCAAAGCTAAACTTAATCCTATCGCGAGAGCATCCACGCTTGTCGCTACAGAAAGTACAACGAGCATCACTCCCCGGCTCGGATCCTGCAGTATAACTTTTTCATCCTCACTCAAAGCGGATCGAATCATATGAACTGCGACCCCGATAAGAAGCCCAAAAGCGATCCAATGATCGAATAATTGGACGTACCGCGCGACAGTAAGACCTGCAAGCCAGCCAAGGATCGGCATAAGAAATTGGAACAAGCCGAAATGGAACGATAATCGCAACATCGATCGGGAGCCCTGAGTGGCGCCGGATGATCCTGCACCAACTGACACTGCGAAGGCATCTGCAGACAGCCCAAGTGCTATAAGAAGGACATCAAGAAATGACAATACCAAGCTTTCAATAAATGGGAGATAAAAAAATCCGCACGGGGCGGATTTTTACAAAAGGCTTTAAAGCTGTAGGTAGAGTTCCGCCACAGGCGCATCCGCCTACGACTCAGAAACCACAACCTGCGGTTCACCCCGATTTCATCGGGACTGCTCTACCACTGAGCTGAAGGTGGGAGTTGGACCCACGACCTGCGGTTTACGAAACCGCTGCTCTACCACTGAGCTACTTCAGCAATAAAATTCAATTTGATTTTGTGCTAATTTCGCCAACATTTTTTCAACTTGGATCTTTTCAAGCAACAGTAGTGCCAAATCTGGCATCCATAGTGCCGAGTAGAGTGCCGAGTAAAATTCTTCTCTTCACCTCAAATATAATAGCCCATCAGGTCATTCTGGTATCCCATCGCCACGCAATCCATGATGAACTACTTGTATGAGTTTTGTTTAGAGTATCGGGAATTTTTGAATGATTCCATTGCTATCAAAAAATACGAAACTTTGACCCTTTTTGCAAGTGAATCCAGAGGACAGAATACATTGGAAAAATATTTTCATTGTGTCTTTTATATCCCATCAAACTTCTATTGCATTCAATCCTCAAGTGATGCAGGATTTTCTCCCTGTCAACTGCTGAGATAGCATAGCTCCACATATGCGTTCCTTTGAAAAAAGAAATGGCTGTTTTTATAAGAGTGAGGACTTTTAAGCGGGAATAAGTCGAATTGAGAAGTTCAAATGCTCTATAATATGGAGCTCGAGGCTTTTGGCAAATATTGATGGCGAGATGGTGAATATTTTAAAGATATTATGTTTGAATTGGCAGTGATCACTCTGAGCACCTGCAATAACCAGTCTTATTTCAGACGAATCTTCCAGACAGCATATTTACTTCTTGTTGCAACTGATGTGGTTGTAAATGAGCATAAATCTCGGTGGTTCTCACCGAACTATGTCCCAATAGCCTTGAAACGGAATAAATCGGTACACCCTCCTTTATAAGAGCTGATGCAAAAGTATGACGAAGACTGTGAAAGTGCAGCTTATCGTTAAGCCTTGCTTTTCGCACATAGCGTTTGAATTTTTGAGACACAGTCCCCTCTTTCAAAGGTCTGCCTTGATCATCATAGAATACTGTTTCGCATTTAATACGTACATTTTCTTTTCGAGTCTGTAACACCTCTATCAAATCATCACCCATATCAAGAGATCGATTCTTTTTTGACTTTGTTGTAAAAGTATCACTATTCTGCACAAGGATCACCCTCGATTCAAAATCGATGTCTGACCATCGAAGAGCTATCAACTCCCCCATCCTCATCCCCGTAAGTATTGCTGTTAATGCCAAATCTCTGAAATTACAATCATCTACAACTGAAAGGAACAATCTAAATTCATTGTCAGAGAAGAAAGTAGGTGCGACATCCGCTGGTTTTGGTTTTTTAACTTTTCTGAATGGATTTTCCTTTATTAATTCCCATTGCAACGCTTTCTCAAAAGCCGAGGAAAGAGAAATGAAATATTTTCGGGCAGTCCATCCAGAAGCTTCTTCTTTCTTCAGAGCTAAGAATGTTTCTATGTCACGCATGCCTATTGATTGGAGTGATTTATCCCCCAATACTCTGATAAACTCCCTAAATGCTGTTTTGTATGTTTTTTGTGTTTTTATTGATAATTCACCTTGTGCATATTTCATATATTCCTCATAAAAAGATTTCAACGTGATGATCTGACAAATACCTGCAAGAGAATTTCCGATATTGAGCAAATAAATATTTCTGTTCTCAGATTCATGTCTCTTGATTTCGAGATGCCCGCTTTGAACAAGCTTCCCTGTATGCCTAGAGATTCTTTTGACACCAGAGCTCTCTTGAATCTCTTTGACTGTTGCACTGCACCTACAGTCTCCATGCGACAATTGTACCATAGCGGCATAGACTCTCAGATCACTCTTTGAGAGTCTACTATCCATAAATGCTTTTTTCGATATGGTTAAGAATTCTGGCATTTGAGACTATATCTTTTTCCGATAAATATTCATTTACTACCTCTCAGGTTGGTTTAAGACGATCAATAGTATTTAATGAACCTCTTTCCCCTTTGGACTATTTCTCAGGGTCTATTCTGCTTTTAAGTACATAAGCATCGATGTCTGCTCTTACGAAGTAAATAAGCTTTCCCCCTGGTTGACAAAATGGTATGACATGATTATGTGTCAGTTTATAGAGGTATGACTTCGAAACCTCAAGATATTTCGCTGCTTGCTGTAAAGTCATAAAAGGAGGATTAGAATCTTGAATGTTTTGTTCGTTTACTTCATTAGTATTTTCCATAAAGACCTTTCTTGAATTAGCGTTAGTTCGAATGACTGTTTATCGAATAAATTTTCTCTTGTGAATTCTTCTCGGTACTAAAGGATATTTCTGATCCTCTAAAGCCTTTGAATGATCTTTCCATTTCTTATGTTTGCTTTGTCCAATGATGGGGCACCTGAATTGCCGAAAATTCCCAAATTGGACGGTCAAATGACGACGCAAGGACCATTCGTAGACATGGACAACATATTCTGGAGGAACTGATGTAAAGGATTTCAATACATATCCCAATACTTTGTCTGGATCATAAGCTACTTTCTCTATATCGACTTGCGTAGAGTATGGAATAATATTTCCCCATTCTTCACGCATCTGTGATTCAACCGAATGTGGAATAGCATTTTTAGCAAAGAGCATGATGTGAGCATGTAAATGCAGGCTTTGATTTTCCACAGAACTTCCGACTGGGTCTATGTTTTTAATTCCTCCTTCTATCCCATATTTTGTTAAGAATGGTAATCCCAGCACCTTCTGTATGGAGTCATTGATAGACTCCACAGATGGGAGTTCAAAAAGAGATGGATATACTAGGGTAACCAAGTATGTATGCCGACCCTTCATGAATGCGGTGACTTTTGGAAATAATTGTTTATGTTTTTGCCCGTTTCTATGGTTCCTACAAGAAGTGCATATTCTTTGGGAACAACGATATCGATGCCATATTACCGCTTCTTCAGTATGGGGTCGCATATTCAACTCGAGCTCAGATAAACATTTTTTCAACCGTTTACTCGTCGTGGGATATCTATCGTGTAAAGCAGTTGCATATTCAAGGTTTTTGCAAATTCTGCTTCTAATTTTTTCTATTCTCCTTTCTATCTCTTCATAATTCGCCACCCCCACAGTGTCATATGGAAGAAGATCTGTGGAGCTCTGATCAAGATAGAGTGGTATCGACGTATGGTCGCTTTGTGATTCCAATGGTATTAATTGGATTTGCGTAGACGATGTGAAATGGTTGTTGCTTAACGAGACTATCATTTTGATCACCTTTAAATAATTGTTTATAATGTTGGCACTTAACGGAACAATTTACTGTCACTCTAATATTCAATTTTTTCATGTCACTTCATGTGACTAACTATAGTTTTCGTTTTATCTTTGTCGCATTTTTCATGTTCTCTCAGCGAATTATTTAATCTCCACAAAGAACAATTCACAGGAGAACATTCTATCGTGATACATAATTTTTTCCATTGCCCACCTTCATTCTTAATCAATGGCGATACATGATTGATATTCTGAGATTACATCATAATTACATCTCTTTGACTTTCTACCAATGTCACCCATTTATATAATACCATGTCCACCTAAATAAGCCATGTTTTTGCCTCAGGTACTGAGACGAACTATGTATTAATATTTGTCTTTGTCGCATAATCTGAAGCAGCCGAGCCAACCTCTCACCTATTTTTTAACTGCAATTGTCTGACAGACAATTCCTATTGATGATTATTTTTGTAATGCAATATCTTTGCTTCACAATATTTATCCATAGAAGTAAAACCTGTTCACGAGTAGATATTTTGGGGCTCTACATAGATTTACTATGAAACGATTTGTAAATCAGCACAAGAGCAATATTCCGTCCATATTAATGTATCGAATGGGGGTACAAGTAGATGGGACGATCTATAGAATTCTTGAATTCTTTGTCGCAGAAATTAGAACCGACGGTACTTATAAAAGGCGAGAGATGAATAAAGAGAGTGAATAGCGTGAGAGATGATAGCGGATATTATTCGGGTCAATCAGAGGAACAGTTTAATCAGGTTATAATGCAAATTTTGTCTACTCGGAGATTTAGAACTCCTTCATCATATATTAAAGTAAAACTTGAGACTTCCTCTACCTTAAGTTCCAATCGTGCGATATTATGATAGTACCATTTGCTATGAGAAATTCACTTTCAGCCATATCCGATTCCAACATTTTATGCCGTCCGAATGGTTTATTAAAGACTTCATCAAGGTGTCGAATTCCGAAATACTTGAAGGATCTAATCAACTTTTTACTGGTCTTTAATCATACATATTCACCACTTTCCAATGCTCGCTCAAATATTCTATGCTCAGCGTACTTTATATAACTCTTCGATGGAGTCCTGCGGATCAATTTGGTTAATCGATCTTTCATTATCTTATTTCTGAGATTCCAATGTTTCTGTCTATCTTTAGGACCGAATCCAACTTCTTGCAGGTAAAAGTTAAACTCTGTGTCCTGATATCCGTACAAATAGAAGCATTTGATTATATTGTTCATGAGGGATTTTTTCTTGAGAACAGTTCTAATAAAGAACTGTGTATCTATTAGAAAAGAATCTTTATGCGTTGCGAAATCGAGTTAATGTCAATAGTTGTGTAAATATCTGTTAAGCGACATGCCGTAACCTGGGCGATGATTTTAGTTTTATTTGATCAATAGTTTCTGCAACAAGCTTATGAGCATTGATTTTCCTGAACCGT